>ERZ724522.664-NODE-664-length-20984-cov-4.242200_pt1 | contig 20984 bp, 25 predicted proteins | sample MGYA00376055_ERZ724522 | MGnify/ENA primary metagenome ERZ724522 (study PRJEB28724, sample SAMN07190884) | wastewater metagenome | isolation source: effluent of sewage treatment plant in Hong Hong | place: Hong Kong | collected 2016-03-17 ...
GTAATTGTAAATATTTTTTATGATTTTGCGTGATAGGTTTTATTTCTATTTTCTTTTCAAATCTTTCTTCACTACTTTTATCTCTTTCATTTTTCCAATTTAACATTCCAGATGGGATAATTTCTTCTAATAACTTAAACTTTTTGTTTTTTGACATATCAACCTTATTATAAATAGGTCTAGTTCTCACCCATTTAAGGCTACACCGAATTGTTTGCCTACGTTAAGATATGAATAATTATCAAGTTTTTCAGCTTTTTCTTTGGCTTTTTCACATTGGGTTTTATAATATAAATACATTTTTTGCATTTCAAAAGCAATATCTTTGATACTAGCTTTATGGCAAACCTGATATCCTGTATACAATTCTGGAATTGAATCGATATTATTATATGCGTAGTCATTTTGAAAATTTATTGTATTTTTTCCAAGGTAATCATAACTATCACCAACATAAACAATCGGTTTTCGAAATCCAAAAGCATCAAATGTAGGAATTGAAAAACCTTCACCAAAAGAAGTATTTACAAAAACTTGACAGCTTTGATGTAACGCAAATAAATCGTTTTCCGATAATCTTTCAGTAATAATTATTTCGTCTTTATAATATGATAAATTTTCTCCATATAACTTCATTCTTTTTTTAATATCTGTACAATAATTTCTAATCTGTTCTTTTAATACATGAGAGGGAACGCCACTTCTATTTGTTTTAATTACTAAATCTACATTACTAGTTTTATTGAAAGATGTATGAAAAGCTCTAATAGTATCTTCAAGATTTTTCCTGCTAGTGAACTCCCCGATTGTATAAAACTTAAACGAGTTTTCCAGTAACTTTAATTTTTTCGCCTTATAATTTCTAAAATACTTATCAATATCAAAAGCGTGTGGAATTAAATATACTTCCCTGTTTAAGTCTTTAACCATCTCAAAGGTTTTAGAATTTGCCACAATAACAGCATCCATCATTTGAATACGGTCTTCCCAGCCAGAACCTTTAACAGAATCCATTTCATAAACAAACAACCCAATATTTTTTTTAAATCCTTTTTGAAATTGCCAGTAAACAGGAAGTGTATGTTGAATTAAATAATCACATGAATTGGCGGGCTTTTTTAAACAGTTTTTGATGTTGTCTGGTAGGTCATTAGAGGGTGAACCATTTAAAGGGAAGTGTCGGCAAACTACATTATAATTATTAGATAGCAAGGCGTTTACATAACCTTGAGCAGCTTGCCCATAACCAGTGTTGTCAAAGTGCCCTAAATATAAAATAGATTTAACCATTAAACACCCAACCTTTCAACTCTAACCTTTTCCCAATTATTATAATTATTAACAATTCTTAAACATTCTTGAATAAAATCATCTGGAGTAAATCTCTTAAAATCGTTTGGTCTATTAATAATACTTTTTTCGTCGTGGAATAACAAGGAACCTCTTTGCTCCGTAAAACCCCTCTCTATATCTCTAATCGCCCTTAACATCATATATGTATCGAACAACTCAGGATATTGAACAATGTTTTCTAAACAGGTTCTTACAAATTCATAAGCGTTAGGCGGGTTTGGAAAATTAAGATTTGGTTGAATAAATCGGGCAGGTTCTCGCCAATTTTTAAATTCAGCGGCGTCAAAGGCTTTTTCCCAAACACTGAACATCTCCTGTTTATCATAATTTTTTATTGCTAACTGTCTACTTTCATATCCTTTGCGGCGTCGAATATTAAACGGGAGACTAAGTATTTTAATTAGTTCGTTGATAGCTTGAGAGTGATTTGGAATTGTCGTGTATCTTCCAGACGAACACTCTCTTTCATATACAGATGGCTTAAGGGGAATTGAGTCTAAAGTTTCTTTGAAGTCGCACATCGCCGAATAGTCAACAACAATAGTAGGAATTCCAGCAGTGGCGGCTTCTAAAACCGGAATAGCAAAGCCTTCGTTTTTAGCATATTGAATATAAACATCAAAACAGTTATAGACAATGTTTAATTCTTCGTTAGAAATTCCGTCTGACGATTTAGGAGTTACAGCACTTTTACTTTTACATTTTGGGCAAACTCCGATAGCGTCTTTAAATAATGAAGCGTGGACATATTGGCAATTTTTACTTAAACATTTATAGGTGAAATAAATTTTATTACTTAATCCATAATCTAATAATAGTTTAGAAATTTCCCATCCAACATCAGGATATGCTGTATGAAGATATAAATAAGTTGAATCTTTTAAGTGTTGTGGGGCTTTTTCAAGAAAAGAGGCAAAAGTATTCATTAAGGCAGGGAACAATTTTCTATCTTGATTCCTCGCCACCATTCCAACTATTTTGTTTTCTGGATGGACTCCTAAAAATTCTTTAACCTTTCGCTTATCTCCTAGGGGTTTAAATACTTCTGGATTAGATGCTGGTGAAGCTCTTCCTATATAATTATAATTTCCATTACATTGAATGTCTAGTAAATCTTTCGCCCATTTTGAATATGTCGCTATTCCGTCAACATTAGAATAACTATTAATCCAATCTGGGGCTTGAGGTTCCGCGTCACAAGCAGGCATTAAAAACAAATTATAAAAACGACGAAGCGGATTATGAATAGAGTAAGTGCAATACCAAATATCTCGAACATCAAATACAATATCTGGTTGACATTCTAATAAAACTTTTTCAAATTTCCATTTCCCAAAAGCGTTTGTATTATCGGATTCATATATAGCATTTTCCTGTTGATTTCCAGGAGTTGGTAAATTCGGGAAAACTTTCCATGGGACTTGATGAATGCTAGGATTCCCTGGTTCACAATACGCTGCTAATTCAAATAATTCGTATTTACCGGTATTATAAAGATATCTTAAACAATCTAGTGAATAAGTTGAATATCCGCTATTTAATAAACTAAATTCTGTATTAAATAAAATCCGCTTTTTTCTATTCATTATAATTTACCAAATGTATTAACTCTAAAAACATTCTTAGTTCTTAATTCCCCATCTTTTTTCCACTTATCAGTTTTATAGGTACACTGAACCCAAACTTTATCATCTTTTACAAAATTATTTACAAAAAATTCCGCACCATTACTCCATAATTCACAAGGAATTAAAATATAATCATTATTATTATCTTGAATTTTTAATAAAAAAGTCGCCTTCGTTGTTTCTTCTACTTGAATAGATTTAGGATTATCAACTAAAATTCCATTAAAAGTACAATTATTATTATATTTAAACATCAATTCCCTCATAAATTAAATTTTTCCAATATTCTGTATTTACTAAATCCCAATTAAAAGGTTTTGACGGTTTCTTATTGAAATTCTTATTCTCCAACTCTAACCAACTATCAACTAATATACAACCACCCATAACCCTTTCAAATTCTTCCGCCCACTTACATTTTAGTAAAATAGGAATAGAATCGCAACATAAAGCTTCGTAATTTCTATAACAATCTAACCCATATCCAAACGTACAAACTGTATATTCACAATGAGATAAATCGTTATGAAATTCATTCCACGGAACAGATTCCTTAACTAAAAAATTTCCCGTTAAATCGTTCTTCCATCTTTCCTTTAACTTATATCTTTCTAAAGTATGGTTACTCCAATTAACATAATATTTATAAATTTTACTATTTTCAATTAATCTATAATTCAATAAATTTTCTTTTCCTGGTCCGTCATCACAAACTCCTAAAGGAATAAAAGTTTTAACATTATCATAAATAACATTAGAACCACTTATATACCATTTTTTAACATTACTAGGGATTCTATCAAAAGTATCATAAATAAGATTATTGTGAATTATATAATAACAAGATTCGAATTCATGTAAAGAATGGTCGGAACCCCCACTTATTAAAGTAAACTTCCAATCTGGATTTGGATTTTCCTCAAGTGTCCTAAAGAATTTTCCAATCCACGCCATCGGACAGAATATTAGTTTTTGGTTATTAGGCTTAAATTCAAAATGCCATTTAGAATTATCATCAACCAATCTATGCCAAAATTCGCTTGTAATTATTTGCATAAAGTCCTTATAAATGAAAATATTATTCCTATTAATAAAAATGAAGAACCTATTATATAACAAATATGAATAACAATTTCATTTTTCATCAAATAGCCTGCATTATATTTTTAGCACATAAAACATTATTGAAACTACCAAAACCTCTTTGTACTTCAACAATTATAGAATTTCCGTCGCTGATTAAATGGGCGAATTTTTCATAGGTGTCTGCCCATACAGTTATTTTAATTTTTCCGGTAGAATCTCTCAACTCGATTTCCGCTCTATTTTTACCTTGATTTTTACCAGTTTTAGTTTCAGTAATTTTAGTGTTTACAATATCGCCACCAAATATAACATCTGAATCATAATTACCTTCTAAATAATCTTTAATAGAACAAGTAACTTCGCTGGTATCGTAAGCATCAACTTTACGACATGAGATAGGAATACCTAAATAAAACTCTTCCCGTTCACTTTTCCAAATTGGACTATCGGTTTGTTTAACATATTTTTTTAGATATACTAATTGACTTTTTAATTTTTCGACTCGATTTGCTTGATGACATAAACCGCCTTCTTTTTTAGTTTTAGCAGCTTTTTCAAATAAGTCAACGAAGTTTGTAATATTATTATTTTTAACAAAATCAGGAACTTTTGCTAATTCTCCATTTTCTGTTTTCGAAAATTCTTGCAAGGTTTTAAACCAATTTAACATATTAATGCGTTGTTCGTTAAAAAAGTCTAAAGCCCCGCTTTCAATTAATTTAATAACTATAGAATTAGAAATAGATTTAATAGCTACTTGTGTACAAAATTCAAAGAAAGATAATTTAGATAACTTAATATCCTTTATTTCTTCATATAATTTGTTAAAAGTTGATTCTCCAATTCCTTTAATATTTGTAATACCGAAATAAATATCTTTTCCGTCAGTAAAAAAATCAGAGCGAAGTCTTCTTAAACTAGGCAAACGAACATTGATATTAAATAATTTAGCTTCTTCTACAAGTTCTGAAATCGTATATTCTGTATCTTGTTTGTTTACTGAACCTTTAAGTTTAGAAGTAAAAAATTGAACAGGGAAATGATATTTTAAGAATAATGTCTTAATACCTTTTACTGAGTATTGATTAGAATGACTATTCGAGCATACTAATCCGTCAGCATAAAATAAATGTTCGTAAGAGTCTACTTCAATATCTAAAGTAGGCATTATTCCTAAACAAGAAAGTTTAATAATCTTTTCAGGTCCATCTCTAGTAATAATTTTATAATCTTTAAACCAAATTTTATATAATTTTTGAATTCTAATTTCTCTATTATCGCATAAAAATTTATGATTTAAAGTACATTTAATAGTTTTACCAGATTCTAATTCTACTTGATATACTCCCTGTTCACCTTGGTTATAAACATTAACTACTTCAACAAACCTATCTCCAGGAGCTTTAACCAAATCTCCAACTTTAACTTTTCCTAATGTTTTATACCCTTCTGGAGTTTCGACAATCGTATCATAAGTTAAGCATTTGTTAAACGAATATCTAGCAGCTGATTTAATCCAACCGAAAATTGTTTTAGCTTCCTCTTCCGTGACTTTTCCAACTTTTTTACATCCATTTAAAAAACTTTCTTCTAAAGCAAATAATTTCTTAGCATCTTTCAGCGAAACCCCTTTTCTAAGGTCGTCGGCACCACCGCCATCAAATCCCGCGATTTCCATGGCAATACGCATAATATCTTCTTGAAAAATCATTTCTCCATAAGTATCCTTTAAAAGAGAGGTTAATATTGAGATGCTAGATTCAGCTGGTTCTAACTCATTTTTCTTGCTACAATAGTGTTGAGTAATTGAAATACCATCTTTATCTTTTGATTGTAAACATCCGGGGCGTAATATTGCTCCAAGAGCTTCTACGTGGAGAACATTTTTTGGTTTTAATACTTTACAATAATGTTTACCCAATCCTGATTCTAACTGAAAAATTCCTAAAGTTTTACCTTCATCAAATAACTTCCACATTTCTTTACAGTCTTGAAAGTCTTTTTTATAATCAAATTTAAGTTTAGGAGGTCGCCCATCATTATATTCTTCGAGTATTTCAAATTTACAACCGCAAGGCATTACATGAAACTTCATATTATTTATTTCCCGTTAAAACACCCTTTCAACTTTAAACTGCCTTTGATTATTGAATTTTTTTTGTATTTCAAAAATCTCATTAATATTGAGCCGGTATCTTCAACATCTTTCATGGCGCGGTGAGCGCCCTCTTTACTAATACCAAAATAATCTCTTAATGTATCTAATTTAAAATTAGGAAGTTCCTGTGTTCCATTAAACCATAAAAAGGCGGTTTTCATTAAATCAATCGTCATAAATGAACTAAAACAAACAGTTTTTTCTTTTTTGTCGCCATATAACTCATTCATTCTATTTACAATCGGTATGTCGAACCCGTCTATATTATGACCGGCAGCAATTGGGCTATTCCAACTATCTTTCTTTTTATTAAATTGTGTCACGAAATCAATACACTTTGGCCAAATAACATCGACTAATGGAGCTTGCTCTAAATCACTCATTTTAATTTTTGTGATTTCTAAAGCTTCAGCTTCTACAATATTTAAATCTTTAGGTCTCATTAATCCAGAACAAAATTCCCCGTTAGGAATAGGCTCGTATGTATATGGATTATATATTTTACAAGCAAATTCTGTAGGATAACAAGTTTTAGGATTTTTTCCAGTACTCTCGATATCAAAAACCGCGATATACTTATGATTCATTAGTTTATATTACCTATTTTTTTACAAATTTCTATAAAATAATCTTGTTTTAAATTTAATTTCATTCTATTAACATCTTTATGTATCCATTGAACATTTCCTTCAACATAACCTTTATCTGAATCTATTCTATCAAGCGAAGCCGTAAAACCTTTTCTTAAAACTCCAAAAAATAAATCAATATGACTTAATTTACATTTTCTATTTTGTTTTAAAAATAATTTCCAAATATATTCGATTGTAAGGTTAAATTCTATATTCCTTTCTTTAGCTCCACGAATTATAGATTTCCAATATGTGTTAGGTATTTCTCCGTATCCTTTCCAATTTTTACTATTTCGTCTATTTTGCTCTCGCAAACAACCGCAAGATTTAGTTCCTCCTTTTAAATGATATCCAGTTACAATTTTTTCATTTCCACAATCGCATTTACATAGCCATTTTTTATGTTTAGCATTATCTTTTCCGCATTCTTTTATAGTTGTTAATAATCCGTATCTTTCATTTTCTTTAACTAAATTACGTATACATCCACAACTTTTATGTCGATTAGAAATAACACTTGGCAATTCAAATTTACATTCATTTCCGCATTTACATTTAAATAAGCTTTTTGTTTTCCCGTCTATATATTTATTTCCTAAAAATAACAAGTAATTAAAAGTTTTATTAACATATTCACAATAACCACAATTTTTAATTTTCCCGTTTATAACTTCTTTAATTCTATATGTAAAATGATTTCCACAATCACATAAAAACAAATATCTTAAACTGCTAAATTTCGTTTTTTTAGTTATATTTTCTATTGCTAATAAATTACCATATTTTTCACCAATATAGTTTTTATTTTTCAAACACCCACAACTTTTATTTTTTCTAGTTATTTCATATCTATTATAAAATACAATATTCCCGCAATCACATTGACATTTATAAAGATATTTATTATTTTTTAATTCACTTGTTTTTTCAACAACTAATAAATGATTTATTTTTTTACCTACGATTTCATTCATATACTACCCCTATAATATTATTCTGAATTTGATTATAAGAGTATATACACCGAATTAAATTTTAATCATAATCTTGATTATCCCCTTTTTCAATAGGATTATTTAAAGTAAGTTTTTGAGTAAAAGCAATCATATTACCTACGTCATCAAATTTATATGTAGCTACTAAACCTTTTTCTAAAAATTTATCAATCGCATCTTTAGATATAGTAATAAAAGCCCGATTCATAGCAGCTAAAGAAGAAACACAAATATTATTAAGATAACTAGAATATGTTGCTAAACTTTCAACGCTTTTTTTTAATTCTTCATTTTCTAATTCAAGTTGAGCGATTCTATCTTTTAATTTCATAAAACCTCTAGTGAAATATTAATTTTTTGTAACAATTTAACAAAATCCAATAATTTAACATCCCCGGTACTATATATTTTATCAGGTGATTCGCTAAAAGCATAACTAACATTAGACACGAATAATTTATTTAAATAAAAACCAAAATCTGTCTTTGGATTATAACCTAAAGATTCTGCGGCATAATATTTCCACAAACCCCTACCTAAAAATAAAACTAATTTTGCATCGCAATCTAAAATTTCCCTGTTTAACCATGTTTTTAGACAAAATTCTGTTGTTTTATCTTCTTTTGCTGAACCTGGACATTTAATAGCATAAGAATATTTAACAGGAAATTTTATATTTTGTTTTACAAGTTCGATTATTTTTTTATGAGATAGGTCATACCATGGTAGGTTTGTTTGGAATTCCTCTTTTGTAGGTTTATTACTTATTACTAATAGTTTAGCTTTTGTTGTTGGGCCAAATTGTGACATAGGAAATAATTTACAATTTTTATATAATTCGCATTTTTGACATACTGATATTTGACTATCAATCGTCGGTTTCAACATAATAATCCCCTTCATTTACAATTCGGATAGTTTCCATTATATCGTCGTGGGCGCTAAGACCAAGTAAATCAGCTTTCATTCCACCCACTGCCTCTGTATCATATTTGTCCCAGGTTACAGTAAGTCTACCATCCTTATTCCGAGTTGTCGGGCAAAAATTTTGAATTGGTTCGTCTGAAATAACTAATCCGGCAGCATGAACACCAATTTGTCGTTTCGTCCATTCTAATCTAATTGCTTGTTCGAAATCTCTTGCGTAATCTCCAACTAATTCACCGTTCTCTTTTCTACACCATTCAGATAATTTTGGTTCATGGTCAATCGCCCAATCAATTAAACTTGCATCAATATCTAATCCTTGTTCCTCGGCATCTTTGCGAATTTCTTCTAGTTTGTCAGAAACCTTCGCTTTATCAATAATATAACTAGTAATAATGTTCATTTCAGCGTAGGAACATCTCTGTTTAGCTCTTAGAACATCTTTAAGAATCGACTTTCCTTGAAGTTCCGAGAATGTTGAAATTTGGGCTACATTGTCTTCGCCGTATTTATTAATAACATATTCAATAATTAAATGTCTTTTAGAAGTAGGAACATCAATATCAATATCAGGGAAGTTAATTTTTCCAGGTCGATTACGAAACTTATTATAGAATCTTTCAAGTAGTAGATTATATTCCACCGGGTCAGATTCGGTAATTCCCAATAAATATGAAACTAAACAACCGCCGGCACTACCTCTTGAAGTAATTACCCATCCTTGATTTTGGCCCCATTTAACAATATCCCAAATAATTAAAAAATATGGAGCTAAACCAATAGGGCAGAACGTTTCAATTTCTTGTTTAAGTCTATCCCTATATTTTTCATGCTTTTCTATCGGTAGACATTCAACTTTTTCTTTCCATCCATCATCACATAATTTCTGAAGATATGTTTCGTTATTATAACCATCTGGGCACTTAAAACTAGGAATTTTCGGTGGACTTAATAATTCAAAATCCTCAATTTTTCCAACTATTTCATCTATTACTTCAACTTCCTGTTTATCATATAATTTAAAGAATTCATCAGGATTTAACAAATAATATTGGGAATGCTTAAAAAATCTTAATAAATCATAGTCTTCAGATAATTCAATTTTTTTCTGAACGTTTTCTAATGAGATTTGTTCCTTCGAACATAACAAAATACGTTGGTCTTCAGCATCATCAGATTCTAAATAATGTGGGGAAATATTGGCAAACTTTTTAACTCCGAAATCGTAATTTTTTAAGAAATTGTATAAAGCTAAGGCGGATTGGTTTTTCTCATTTTCAAATTTTTCTAATTCAATATAGAAATTATCACTAAATAGCGATTTATATTTTTCTACATTTTTAACAATATTTTCTGAAAAGTTAGAATAAAATCCATCTAATTTCGTATTATGTTTTATAGCAGTTTTATAATCTTCAAAAGCAACTTTGGTTAAATGACTTCCTAATCCGCCACCATAGACAATCAAATTATTATTAGACGCGGCGGCTATTTCTTCAATTTTTAAATACGGATTCTCTTCGATTTTTGAAGCTAATTTTATAAGAGTTTTCCATCCAGCCAGATTTTTTGCTAAACAAACAACATAACCTTTATTCTCTTCAATATCTAGTGAAATGCCTAAAATTGGTTTAATTTCCAATTCTTTACATTTTTTATAGAATTTGATAGCAGAATAAAGATTGTTTCGTTCCGTAATTGCGCATGCTTTCGAGCCATACTTTTTAAGACGTTTGCATAGTTTTTCAATCCTAATAGTTGACTGTAAGAATGAACAATCTGTTTTAATTTTTAACGGGGAATACATTATAATAATTTGTGGAGATTTTTAATGATGTGTTTTACAACAATTTCTGACCATGTTTCAAATTCTTTATTATTAAATTTTTGTAATATTTCTTCAAATGTTAGCCATTGTCCGTGTGAAATAGAATAATCTTTACTATTTATATCTTCATATACTAAAGCGAAAAGACATAATCCTAGATGAACGCGACCTACAGAATTATTTTTATCATATATGCAAAAAGTACAAACTCCTTCAGAAATAGATTCTAAATCAAAACCAACCTCTTCAATTAATTCCCTGTTAATACCGTTTGAAATAATATCATCGTATACGCCCACTTTATCTGTTTCATTAATGTGCCCGCCAATGCCCAAACTCCATTTTCCATGCAAACGGGTTTCGCCAGACATTTTACTACGTTGATAGCAGAAAATTCCTTTTTCAGGATTAATTAAGACAATATATGGAATAAGCTGTTTATATTCTTCATTTGTTTCCATTTCACTTCGTGGTTTAAACATTCCGGTTTCATCAACAATAAAATTTTCCGGCTTTTCAACCATCGAATAACCATCTTCGTTTATTAATAAAGAATCTAAAATACTTTTATCATATACAAAAATCATTTCTTCTGACATATTTTTCCTTTAATCTAATATTCTTGTTGCGCCCCCACCTTCATAACTAAAATGCTTGCTTACTACTATACCATCATCCGTTACCTTGTCAAGTCCTTCATTCAAAATTTTCTTTTCATAAAACGAACAATAAGATTCCCCGTTTATTTTATTTTTATTGAATTGGCAGAATCTACAATGAGGGTTTTTAGAAGGCTCATCTTTAATTAATGTGGGAACTTTAACATTTCTAATTTGATGGAATAAATCTTTAATAAATTTTTCGTGGATTTCATAATCTTTTTTGGTAAATTTAACCGTAAATGGGCCACCCGCTTTATTAAAAAATAACGTCATAAAAACATTTTCATAACTTGGAAATTTATGTCGAATAACATAATGATATAATTGTAATTGTGGGTCTATCCGAATTAATTCTAATGTTTTTTCGATTGGTTTACCATTTTCAAATTTTTTCCAATCAACTCGCGAACCAGTTTTCCAATCAATATAATGCAAATTTTTGTCATCAATACGAGTTACTAAATCCATAGTTCCCCGTAACATTAGTTTTCCTACATAGGGTTCGTCTTTAATCAAATAACTATAATAAGCCCATTTTTTATCAATTTCAAAATTAAAAAAATGCTCTACATCTAAAATTTCCCTGTTTAATGGATTATACTCGCCATTATTATATTTTACAGTATCCCAAAACCAATTTTTAATTTCCTTAATATCCCAATCAGACAGTTTGAAATCAGACTTATAATATTCAATAGCAAATTCAATAGCTTTATAAGTATTCACTTCTGTAACTAGAAATGTTGTTTTACTATCATCTTCTATAAATTTCTTTTCTTTATTTTGAATAGCTATTTTTTTCCTTGCTAAAATTTCCATTGCTTTATGAAGTACAACACCTTTTTTAGCTGATATATTGCTATCTAATTGAATTCCTAAAGTATAATTTAAAAAATATTTATGTTCACAAGCTAAATAATCTGAAATAGAAGAAGACCTTAAAAATATAGTAAACAATTACCACCCCCATTTTTCAAATTCTTTTAATATAGCTTGCAATGTTTCTTGTGGATTTAAATTAGATACTTCTATAATAGAATCAAAATTAAAATTATCAAGGTTAGTTTCTGAAATATGACTATCGTTATTATCTAGAATTGGTTAGACGAATAGTTTTAACATCATAAATATCATTTTTTAATTTTTCTGTTAAATATTGATATTCGGTAATTTTTCGCCAATCTGAAATAATATGCAAGCATTCGTTATAATGATTTCTACAATATCTTTTTTTATTAATCAAGATTCGTCTATAAACTTTATGAGCCCAGATATATGGATTTAACAAACAGAAAATATCTTCAAACAAATATTGCATTAATTGACGTTTTGTTAAAGAATTCCCATCTTTATCGTTAAATTCTGTAACTTCCTGTTTATCTATATTAAAATACTGATAATCTTTATCTAAAATATCTGCAATAGCTTCCTTTGGAAAATCTGCAAAATTATAAGTCATTACTGTATATTTATTTAAATCTTTACAGTTATACAGGTTATCCGCTAAAGTAGTCTTTCCAGAACCAAATTTACCACTTATAAATAATAGTTTCATTAATCAACCCCTTTTTTATATTTTGACAAGATTATCGGCTTGATTTCATTTTCTATTTCGTTTCTATTATACTGGCCAATATCATTATATTTCGGGATTATGTCGAATACATTGTAATATCTTTTAAGTTTTGTCCGCCATTCAACTCTCGCATTTTTGCCAGCTTCATCATTATCAGTTATAATTATTACATTTATTGGACTTAATTTATCTAATAAAATTTTTTGTTCATCAAATAAACTTGTTCCAAATGTTCCTAATCCAACATGAATTCCAGCTTCTTCTAATTTCCAAATACTTCCAGCACTTTCTACTAAAATGACACAGCTATGTTTTTTAATATGTGTTTTTGCACTCCAATAATTATAAAAAGTATTATTTTTAATAAAACCATCTTCTTTCCACTTACAAAAATTCACCAAATAATTTTTAGGACATTGTAATTCTTTCCTATGGAACATTCTGCATTTTTTACATTCAGGTAATTTACTTCTACCAATATAACCAATACAAAATTTTCCGCATTCAGAGAACACCGGAACAATTGCCCTATCTAATATTTTCTTAGAATCGCCAACGCCATATTTAATTAATACATCGCTACAAAATCCTCTGTTTAAAAAGTATTTTGATGGAATTAAAAGTCTATTTAGAGCATCTTCTTTTTTAATGAAAAACGGATAATCTGGCTTATTGATTTCTGTATATGTTTGAATAAATCGGCGGCGTTCCTCTGAAATCTGGTCAAATTTTAAATCTTCAGGTTTTTCTCCAATAAAATCAAAACACCATTTTAATGTTTCTTGAAATGTCTCTTCAATATCCCCTGGTCTTGACCAATTATATTTAGAATGTGATAATAAACCTCGGATGAAACCTAAAATTGTTTTTTTGAAATGAGATTCGCAGTGTTGAGTGTAACACCTCCAATGAAATATATCTCTGTCGCTATTTTGTTTGTATAAATTAAGAGCTTGAGCATTATCGCCACCGTGAATAGGACACTTACCATAAATTGTTTTATAACTTATATTAATATCAACTTTAAATATTTCTAAAATTTCAGATAATCTAGTTTCTAATTTATTTTGCAAAACTTGTATTTGTTCAGAAGTTATCTTAAAACTCTTCTTGCTCACCGTCATTTACAAATCCCCCTTGATTCTCTTCCATTCTTTCAAGTAAATCACTTTGTAATTCGCCTTCTTCAATTCTACAAATATTTTTATGGAATCGAATATTAATCCAATCTCCCTCATCGTTTCCAGAACCATGTCTAGCAACTAAATTAATTAATTTCCTGTTAAATGGATGACGAATTCCCGCTTGTCGCTGAGCTAAAACTTCGTCGGCAGACTGAACTTTAAAAAGAGAAACATTAGTAGCAAACCAACCTATTCTATCAGAACCGGCAACAACCGACATATCTTCAGTATTAATACCATCTCGGTTTGTTTGTCCAAAAGTTAAACAGGGAATTTTATATTTAATGGTGAAATTAACTAAGCTCGTAGTCATAAAACCAAATTCTTGAGTTTCTTGGACATTACGAATATATTCTTTATTCATAATTTTCAAATAATCGAGAATAACTAGGCACGGTTTAGCAAAGCCTTTTTCATCTAAACCTACTTTCCGAACTAGCCATCTTCGCATTTCAGTTAGCGTTTCTTCAAATGGTTGGCCGGCAATATTAATATAATCATATGGAATAGCTTCTAATCTTGAGACCGCTTCATTAACTAATCTATCTTTTTCTGAATTAGAGGCGAATTGTCCGGTTTCAATTTCATTAATAGGAACGCCAGATAACATAGCGGTCATACGTGGGAACGCTTCATCTTCACCCATTTCTGTATCTAACATTAAAATAGGAATACCTAAATTAGCAACATGATATGCAGTATTTGAAGCAATTGAACTATTATGTGTTACTATACAATCATTTGTCAAAAATAAACCGTCTTCTGCGGAAACTCGAATACATGTACATTTAACATTATCTATTTTTTCTATTTTCTCAATTCTCCGTTTAATATTTTTTTTAGTTCTTAAACGAGCCTTATCTTTTTTCCGTGGAAGCCGAAAACACTTTCTGTTATCGTTAAAAGTTATTCTAATAGCAAATGACTGAAAAATTTTACCATTACTTTTTGTCTTTTTATTTTTAATAACGGCGATTCCGCCAAGTGAATTTATAAGAAGTTTAAAATCTGTCGCTAATTTTTTAGATGATGTATAATATAATAATCCAGTTCCTTTTGAATTTACAAAACCGTCTGTATCCATTAATCCTTGTAATAAAGACCATCTATTTTCAATAGAACTATATAGATATTCTTCTGGAATGCGTTTATTAACCGATTTTTTACAAATTGAAACTCCTAATAAATATGGATTTATTTCCAATTTTTTATTTTGAGTAAATTCTAAAGGTTTAAATTCTGGTATCGAAAATCTATGTTGTCTACATTTTGATTTAAGTCTCGTTTCATATTTTAATAATTCTTTAGTTGTTAATACTTCAAAAGTTTTTCTTTTATAAAATTTAACTGTCCATAAATGTTCATCACAGCAGTCTACATAACTATTATCATTAAACCAAACTCTATAGGTTTCTTTAACCCCTTGCGGGAATACTCCAATAACATCTGTAAACCCGCCATTAGGATGACAAACTCTATCTCCAACTTTTATAAATTCAATTGGCTTTGGGCCAAATTCCGTAAAGACTAAAGAATCATTTGAAAGCGCTTTTCCACATTTTTGTCTTGCAACAATAACATTTACTGACGGACTTCTTAAACCTCCTCCAATTAATCTATCCCAAATAGGTAAGCCGCTCGGAAATCCTACTTGCTGGACAGGATTTAAACGTCTTTCCTCAATATATTTCCTAAGGCTATTTTTTAGAATAGGTTGCGGACTTTTACTTAATTTGTCAAAACCTTTAATACGTTGAGATAAATCAAATATGGGATTTTCGACAATAGAAATGATATCAGACAATTTTTCATCGCCAGTAATTCGGCTTAAATTATCATCAGTCTTTAAAGCATTTTGGCGGAATATCCTAGCAATCTCAAGTTTTGCAAGTTTTTTAGCGAGTTTTATTCCATTGTTTTTTTCGCATTCAAAATTATAAAGAGAATTAATATATTTCATCTCTTCTTTTTGGGCAAAGAATTTATCTAGACCTACAGAATTAGCTCCGCTTATAAATAAAGCTTTATCAATTTTATTAATATCTGGGTGAGTTTTATTAAGATGCTCAATAACCTTATAAGCGCATAAATTGCATTCTTGAGTTAAAGTATCGCCGCTTATAATACAAGAAACATCCGTATAAACTTCATTTCCGTGATTTAGTAAACATGAGATTAAAGCCCGTTCTGATGGAATATCTATATTAGCTAAATTAACGTCATCCATTAATTACCCATGCATTTTTCACATTTATAGGTTGGAAAAGATGTATCGTTTGGAATGGTAAAACAATATAAATCGGCTTCGCTTTCAATTAATTTATTTTTTTGTTGACAAAAGGGGCATACAACATTAATCATTTTAACAGGAGGTCTACGCGGAGTAGCTTTTTTATTTTTCCTGTTTAATTTTTTATCAATTATAGAGATATTTTTTTCTTCATTAACTAATCCCCATTCTTCAAACAAATTTCTTGGATTAAATTTACAGGTTCCAGTATGTTCAAAATCTAGTGCGTCGTAAGTAGGCGGCGTTTTAGTTTTTGCTACTTTTTTATTCGTAGTTTGTTTGAGTAATTTTTTCGGTCTTCCTCGTGGCACGACTTACCTCCATAAATTTATTTGATATATTTTCTACTTTTCCGGATAAAAATTGTAAACGTTTAATTCTTAGTTCGATTATTGTTTGTTCTTTTAATAAAATTTGTGCAACAGAATCTTCGGCAATAGCCAAATTTCTTTTATCATTATAGTAAAAAGCATTTTGTTGATTTATTCTTGGTAATACTATTTTATCAATTCTATTTTTTATATAATGAACTCTAGCCTCTTCTCTGTTTATAATTCTTTGAAGTTGAAAAGCGTATTGAGAAAGTGTAATAGATTTATTTAAATATTCTTCTGGAGTTAATTTAGTAATTGAATAATCCGCGTTTAATATTTCAAATGCCGCCGAATGTATGCATCCATTATAATCTTGACTTAATCCCCAAGTATTTTCAAATTTATCTAAAAAATCATCAACTTTATTCAAATCATCCGTAACATTTATCATATATTATTTTTTCCCATTCATCAATTTTATTAAAAGGTAATTCTATAAACAGGAGATTATTTGTTAGGCAAAAGTCTTTTTTAACTTCATCACGAAATTTTGCTTTAATATATTCAAATTTTGTTTTATAAAAGTGTGGATTAAATTTATAATGTTGTTCGCCATGGACTTCAATTACAATATTTCTTTCGGGTAGCAAAAAATCACAATAAAGTTTTTTGTCTCCAGGGATTAAAAATTCTTCGATTACAATATTTAAAGGAAAGAATTCTTTTATTAATTCGCGGGCTTTTAATTGTAATTTAGAAGGATTTTGACTTTCATTACTTTTAAATCTAATTTTGACTTTTTTCCCATCCGTACCAATCAACTCTTTCATTTGTGCAATCTTTATTTTGATAAACGGAATTTAATTCTCTTAAATAAATAATTTCGTAAATAGCAGCTTCAATTAAATTATCCTTATCTTTACTCTTATTTTTATATTTCCCGTTTAAGTATTCTATTATTCCTTTTCCTTCCGGTCCCAACATATTATTCTCCACTATCAGAACCAACTAACATATCTTTATATTCTGCTAATTCAGATTTTAATAATTCAACCCATTCTGGTTTTTCAACCAAGGCTTGATATAAATTCTCTTGCCCTTGAACTTTAGGTTGAGAATCTTTATATTCATCCAATTTACTTAAAAAATCAATAGTGAACCATGTGCCGCCTTTACTAATTAATTTCATATTAATGGCAAACTGCATTAATTCGTAAATTTCATCATATCCAACACCATATCGTAAATAGGCAGTAATAACACCGCCAGGGCTCCCTAAAGCTGAAGCTTCACATAACCAATTAACTTCTTGTCCAACTTGTTTTTCACCAACTTTTAAAGGTTTTGTATATTTTACAGTTAGGCGAATGTCAGATTGGAATAACCATCGTTGAGCTACTTTTTCCGCAGTTTTTGGACCCATGTGAACAGCAATAGTTGGAATTTTATGCGTGATACCTATCAGTATAGTTTTGTTAATTGGCACAACATTAGCCATATTTGAAACGAATTCAGCAACTGTTTTTTGTCCACCGCCCGGCATTCCTGAACCAGCACCATTTACCAACTGTTGCCCGTCAACTAAAGCTGAAAGAGAATCTATAATAACAACACAACCTGGATGATTTTTAATAATAAATTCTGTAGCGTTTAAATAATCTTTACTACTTCGAATATTCTCATTATCGCTACCAATAATAACAAATTTTTCAGGATTTGTATTTAAACCATTAGTTCCCCGTAAATTCATTTTTTTTAAGCGGCCTTCAACATTAATAAAATAGACGGTTTTACCGAATTTTTTTTGAGCGTTCGCCGCGATATTTAGTGCTAAAGTCGTCTTTCCGGTTTTATATTTTCCGCTCAAACTCACAAAACTACCTTCAGGAACCCCGCCATGTAGAATAAGGTCAACTGATGGAGAGGTAGGAATAATATTGATATGTTGATTTAGAATAGAATCGGCGTTCTTCGCTATTTCGCCACCAAATTGTTTGTTTAAATCCATCATAATTCTTTCAGTTAAATTATTAGGATTTATTAATTCGTTTTCTTTATTAACTTTTTTTGCCATATTAATCTAAATTATCTAATCTATTTATTTTTTCTTCTTTATTAATCTTAAAAATTGGCAAAGACTCTTCTACTTTCATTATAGTTGTTTTTTGAGTTTCGGCCAAGAGTTTTTGATTATGTAACCGAGCTTTTTCTTTCTCAAAATCCGGAATCATCCATGAACAATTCGGACTCCAAACATTTTGTCCTTTTTTAGTTTGTAAAACATTATAAATAGCTTGAAAACCATATCGCTTAACAAGAGGAAGCGACTTCATAATATAAAATTGAAATTCTTTCCTATATTTGTCATCATTCCAATATTTGCCTTGTAAATTAATTTTTTGTTTAAGATATTTACGTTTAAAAAGTATATTTGATAAAAAAATCGCCTGCTCTTTAATAGAACCGGCGATTATCGCTTGAATATCTTCTGGATTAGTAGAATTATGGGATTGGTCGAAATTCAACACATTTTCCATATTTTTTCTCAAAATCATTTCTTTTATTGTTAACTAAATTATCTTCAAAAACAAGATTATCAAGATTTGCTTGAGCCGGTGTCATTAAAACACTACCCTTATCAGTTAAAAATCTACGAATTTGTTTGGCTTTTTGCTCTGAAGATTCTATTACTGGTTCGTAATCGATATCTGTACTTCGTAGTATAGCCTCAACTTGAAGTTCTGTCAAGCCAGTAAATTTTGCTAATTCGGCAGGAGTTTTCGAGTTCGCATGCTCCCAAATATAATGTTTATCTGAAGCCGAAGCAATTCGCGTCTTATTTGTTTCTACAAGAGCTTCTTCAGCTGTTTTTTTAACTGGTTTACATTTCTTTTTTGCCATATATCACCTATTTTTTACCTACATTAAATAATACAACAGCTTCGCCATTTTCATCAATGATATCAAAACTATTCATAAAAGTTAATACATCTGTTTCATCAGAATAATAATCTCCGTTTTTTGGAATTCCACCAGTTATAACCTTACCTTTTACTTTTTCAGTATAACTATAACCATTACAATATGGACAAGAAGCTTTATAATTAATTTCTAAATCATCTTTTTTGTTAACAATCCATAAACTAAATACAGGTTTATTACAACTAGAACATTTTAATATTACGTGCCCATCATCCTTTAATCCTATAGCTTTTTTTTCTTCAAAATTTTTTGCAATTAAACTAGCCAAGATTAGCCTCCATATGTTTAATTTTTTCCTTAACTTCTTTTACCTCTTTTGTTGTTAATATCTTTTCTTTTCGTTCTGTACCCGGAATTGAACCGTCTCGCCACCATGGAATAATAGGATTTACTTTATGTTTTAATACAGGGTCAGAATAAATAGTATCTTGAATAACTTGCTGACCTTCCCGAGCGATATTAATGGCGGATTGTTTTTCATAAGAAATATAATCAACCTTTCCATCAATATTTCCAAAAGCTGAAGTAGAAGTATTGATATGTCGGATACTATGACTATCGCAATATGGACAAATTATTTCAGAGGCTTTTAACCATTCCGTTGTCCGATACTTAATAGATTTATCACAATCCTTGCATCGGAAATGAAATAACCTGCAAATATCCTCAAACATTGGATGAACTTTATCTTCCGATTTTTTACTCATTAAATTCCCTGTTTATATCGCATACTACCATATTTTTAGATATTTCAAATCCTTCGACAAGCATTTTAACTATTTCCCAAGAAAGTCCGCCATTCATACAACCCATTTTTCCAGATAAAATTACATAATCTTTAAATCCGTTTTTATTAATAATATTAGCTAATTCTTTCATACTATTTTCAATTAAAGAAAGTTTTGATTTATCTTTCCAATTATTTTTAGTAGGAAAGCTTATTAATTTAATAAAAGAATTATATGTATCTATTAAATATGGTTTATTTCCAAACTTACTTACTAGCTCTCCTAGAATTTTTGGTAATTCCAATTCCTTAAATTTTAAACAAGCTTGTTTAGCTAAACCAGCCCCCATAACTAATTCCCCGTTATTTTTAATTACACCATTTGTAGTTATTAACAGGAGAATTAATTTATCTTTATGATTTTCAATTTCCTTAAATATATCTCTATAAATCTCTATCATTTAAATCCTAGTTTCTTAGCCGAATCGTTTTTCTTCTCAAGAATCAGATTTTTAATCTCTATAATATTATATTCTTTCCCTGTTAATATTTTTTCGAGAATCGTATCACTAAAACATTTTAATTCTGCATATGAGAAATTTTCAGTGTTGTTAACGAAATCGTTTTCGGAAATTTCATTTC
>ERZ724522.665-NODE-665-length-20984-cov-3.538535_pt1 | contig 20984 bp, 37 predicted proteins | sample MGYA00376055_ERZ724522 | MGnify/ENA primary metagenome ERZ724522 (study PRJEB28724, sample SAMN07190884) | wastewater metagenome | isolation source: effluent of sewage treatment plant in Hong Hong | place: Hong Kong | collected 2016-03-17 ...
CGGAGCAGCCGGATACGGACCTATCCGCCCAACAGATTGGTCACCGTTATCGCCAGGCCGTCCTGCTTGAGTACCGCAACGGTATTGCTGGTGTCGAGGTATTCGAATCAGCCAATCCGATCACGATCGAGCGCGTCGCTGAATTCCTGCAGGAACGCGACGACTTCGATGAAGAGCGGGACAGCATTACTTTTGTGGACGATCCAGCCGAGGAGGCCACCCCACTGGATGACGCCGTCTGAATTTCTGCAAGCCCATCAGGCCAACCAACAATGCGATGTCCCGTTTACCAGCCTGCCGTTCTACCGGTGGCTGACGGAACACGAGCCGCGCGGCAACTTCGTCTTTTCGCTGGTGACGTACTATGGCGGGCACAACATCCGCGGGGCATTTACTGAAGACGAAATAACTACCTACCGACATATCTTCAATGAGTTCTGGAGAAATCGATACGAAAAAGAAAAAGCTGGCTGCTTACGAGGCCAAACTGAACTGCGATGAGGCGGTGGAAAAATACCTGGCGGTACCGGAGCGATTTGGCGTCCGCCATGTTGAGCACTGGAACCATCGCTCCGCCGGCATCTATCTGACTGCGGCGTCTCATCTGGATATGCCGGCGGCGGACGTCCTGGACATCATCCAGGCCCACGCATCCCGGATATTGCCGGTCCGGCTGTGGAAGGCTCCGGGCTGTATAGCATCCTTCCTGCCGGAGGAGATCAATACGGACCACCAGAAAAATCCCACCGCGTATCAGGATATCGGGCAGCAGGCAATCAAGCTCGAGCAGCATATCGGGAATGGATTCGCGTCCGCGCAAGTCCGGGCTTGGCTGAAGGTGCCGGAGGTCGGATACGTGGATGTCTATATGGATATCGGTCTGCCAAGCCGGTACCGACTGACGCTCGATAGTGTACGCTGCGATCCCAGGACTGGAGAAACGCTGGAGATGCAGGTCAGCTCGCCGGCGGAGCTCAAGGGGCAGAAGTATCAAACAACGAAGGGTTCGGTTCATTTTACGTCCTACTGGGAAACACCAGAACAATTCCTCAAGGAACTGGCTGGTTGCCGTGGTGCCAAATTATGAGTTCCCAACCCGGATCATTCACCGTCATCTACGAGATCAAATCTTCGGACGGTACGCCTGGAATCGAAACGTGGACGGTACGCATCGGAGGTATGGCGGACCAAAAGGATGCGGCTGCGAATGCGTGCCTGCATGCCCTCCGGATGGGAGCCGCTGAAGCCCGTCCGTTGTTCGTCGTCGACGAGCATGGGACAGCCAGCGCGGCAGATCAGGCGGGCACGTACGTTGCCTGCGATGGTATTACGTGCGTTGGGGAAATATTCCAACGCGAGCGCATCGGTTATCGGAAGTCGATTGATTTCTGGGAGCAGTTCAGCATCGCAGAGCAGGCGCAGCAATTGGTCCGTCAGCTGATGGTTGCGCTCGATATTGGACCCAAGGATTCGATCCAGGACGGCATCGATCGGTTGCGGGAACGGGCACTGAAGGCCGAAAAGGCATTGGCAGATTTGCAGGCTAAAGTGGCAGAGCATGGCACGTAACGGAACACTGACGGCCGTGGATCTGTTTTGCGGCGCTGGCGGATTCACAACGGGCGCTATGATGGCGGCACGCCGACATGGCGCTAAACTCGAGCTTACGGCGATCAATCATGACGACATCGCGATTGCATCCCATACGCTCAATCATCCTCAGGTACGGCATCTTCAGAAAAATCTGGACTCCATCGACCCGCGGCAGATATGCGGCCCATTACGCCTGCTGCTGGCCAGCCCGGAATGCACCAATCACAGTCATGCCAAAGGTGGTATGCCGAGGGAGGATCAAAGTCGTGCATCCGGCTGGCATGTGGTCCGATGGGCAGAAGTGGGACGCCCTGACCGCATCATCATCGAAAATGTTGAAGCGTACCGGCGGTGGGGTCCTCTGACTAAAAAGGGGCGACCAGATAAGCGCAAGGAAGGTCAGACCTTCCGTGCCTTCCTGCTTTCTCTGGAATCGCTGGGCTACCGGGTTGACCATCGGGTGCTTAATTCTGCTGATTATGGCGCGGCCACATCCAGGTCCCGCCTGTTCATTCAAGCGTGGCGCGGCAGTCAAAAACCGACCTGGCCTGAGCCCACCACCAGCAAGGAAAATTGGACGCCGGCCAGCTCCATCATCGACTGGTCGATTCAGGGCAAATCCATCTTTACGAGGGAGAAGCCATTGGCGCCCAATACGATGCGGCGTATTTATGCCGGACTGGAAAAATATTCCGGCATTCCATTTACGACCCTGGTGACCCACGGCGCAGATCCGCGACCGCGTCCCATATCGGAACCGCTCAATACCATCACGACTGCGAAAGGCGGCGAGATCGCATTGGTGCGGCCTTGGCTGGTGCGGATGCGTGGAACGGATGATCGGCATATTGCGGCATCCGGACAGTCTGTCGACCGTCCGCTACCGACAATTACTGCTGGTGGTGGGCACGTTGGCGTCTGCCAACCCTTCATGGTGCCATTCCACAAGGAACGGGACGGACAAGCGCCGAGAACCCACGATGTGGCCGCTCCCTTTCCGGTTGTGGCCTGCTCGAACACGCTGGCACTCTGCCAGCCATTTATCATCGGGCAGCAATCCTGCTCGGCTCCGCGGGATGTCAGTCAGCCGATACCGACTGTGGCTACCGCCGGCGCCATCAGGTTGGCGCAGCCATTTCTGACTAAATTCTACGGCACTGGCGGAGCTCGTCCCATTACCGATCCGCTCGACACGGTGACGACCAAGGGTCGTTTCGGGTTGTGCCTTCCAATTATCGAGCTCGAAGGCGAGCAGTATTATTTGGATATTTTGTTCAGGATGCTGAAGCCCGATGAGCTGAAGCGTGCAATGTCGTTCCCGGGGGATTATTTCCTGGCTGGGACACAGGAGGATCAGATCAGACAAATCGGTAATGCCGTCGACGTGCGGACAGCCGAAGCAATAATTTACAACGCCCTGGAGGGGGTCAGATAATGCCAAGAAAACAAACCGAAAACCAGACCGACTTCTTCGTGTCGGAATATTCCAAGCTGGTCGGAAAGACCGTCCAGAAAATCGTCAAAGATTCGGCTGACGGAGAGCCCTTTTATGGGCTGAAGATGTCAGACGGTACGGTGGCCTGGATCGAGCAAGATCCGGAAGGTAATGGACCAGGATTTCTACGCATCCAATCATGAAGGCATTCTATGAATTCCGCATGGCGGATGTGTCGACCCTGCACATCACCGAGATGGATCAGCGGCTGATCATCCACCCGGATGCGCCCGACATGCTGGCGATGTCTGATCGGCGTGACTGGTCAATCTTTACCGTCTGTCTGAACACCCAGGAGGACCGTGCTGATCAGTATCAGGCCATGTACGATTTCGGATTTTCGGAATTCTTTGTAGGCGTCATCCGACGCTGCGCTGCAGATGGAATTTCGTACGTTAAATTCGACTGCGATGGTTTTGAATACGAAGACCTACCCAGACCATGAAAGTCATCACGATAAATAATCTGACCCTGCAGTTTGACGCGGACCAGATCACGCAGGGCAGTGCCCTCCAACAAGCTCAGGCGGCGCTGTGTATGATCAATCTGGAGCTGCAGCGCCAGCCGTTCGGACTGGGCGCTCAGATCATGACGACATCCGTAGACAATGCGGACGTCATGGAGTCCGATAGCGACGTCGACAAATCGACATGGGTTGTGCGAATTCGCGCAACTGTGGAGCGGGACGTACTGGTCACGGCCGGCAACGAAAAGGAAGCCGTCGAACTGGCACACCAGGAATTTGATGTCGGCGACACCAGCCAGGGAGCCAACGAAAAGTACGCGGAGGAAATGATTTCGTGCGCCGAACTGCCCGAATGAATATTCTGCAGAGATTAAAACGCTGGCTGGCTGGCGGTTGGGAAATGTACGGGGATAAGCTGGAACGCCGGCGTGCCGCTGATGGCGGCTGGCAATATCGGTGCTGCGCTGATGCGCTGGTGGGCGTCGACGGACAGTGTCCGGTCTGCCGGTACCGGCATGGCTATTTGCCGGGAGCCAATACACCGGGAGGGCAGGGTTATGAGTAGTCGCTGCATCGTCCTGCGCACCATACCCGGCGAAAAAACGGGGACGGATCAGCGGATGCTCGAACTAGCTATCGGGTACGACGCAGGCGGTACATCAGTGGTGGGTGGACGGACAAGCCGCCGCGGCTATAGCGTGCAGGCCAATACGTATTCGGTGGTTGATTACGGAAACGGCTCGCGGTGCTGCTCCCGCCGGCTGGGCTTCTCCAATCCGCCAGATCCGCGCGACGACGTGATGTTTTCGGTACTGATCTGTCCGGCGGCACGCTTCAACGCTTCGGCGTTGAAGAAGCTGGGCGACGAATTGCTCGGGAAGCTAAGCGGGGAGTACGGCACGGACGCGCACGCGACCTATCTGGCCTACTGCGCCGTCCGGGCAGTCGACCGCACCCAATGGGTGTGCGCCGACGCGTCCGACCAGCAGTGGTTGGATGAGTTTTACCGCCTGGGCCGGACTGTCCGCCCAGATACTTTGCAGCAACCCAGTTTGCCGGACACCATCGCGTCCATCATGGATGCACTCGGACGCGGTATCGGCGGAGCGGGAGCTTATGTTGGTGGCGGTGAAATGACGTGGAAGTGCCCAAAGCCATCCGGCGAATGCCGACCGCGTTATCCGTCCCGTCAGGATCCGGATGGCTCCGTTGTTTATGATGTCGGGATGGAATTTCCCGTCAACGGTCCGTCCGGCCAACATTGGCGGATGATCATCACGTATGAGGCTGACGACACCTACACGGTCCGACTCACGCGGCGTTCCACCAAGACGCCCGGCATTAACCGTGTGACGATTGATTTGCTCGAGATGCTGGATGGTAGCGAGCTGAAGTCAACGGTGGAGCAGATGTACGACCGGAACATGCTGGCACATTCATGATCAGAAAGTTGGATCCGTCGGAAAATTCCGGTCAGAACCTGATCGTCAAATGCGCTTGCGGACTGCCAATGCGGCGGCACGAATGGGCGGCCCACTGGAATGGTTGCAGTGCTGGCGCAGCCGTTCCGGTAACCGAATCGGACGTGCAGGCTCTTCTGCATCACGAACAGCACATGCGGGACATCCACGGAATTGAAAAACTTCATGGCGCGCCAGCACCTGCTGCATAGACTGAGTCATTCCAAACCCTAAATCCAAATGCATAGCTACTTCAACAAGCAACATCGTACGGCGGTCAATATCGTGATGGGGAGCCTGCTGGCTTTCCTGATTATCGTGGTGGTGGCAGCCTGCCCGCGCGCCGGGCATGCCGACAATTCCAAACCTCCGGTTGTCGACTACGCCTACCGGGCGGTCGTCGCCGAAGTGACCGACGGGGACACGTTGCGGTGCGACATCGACCTGGGGTTCGATATGTGGCGCCACGACACATCACTGCGTCTTCTCGGAGTCTTTGCTCCGGAGACGCGAACGACCGATCTGGCGGAGAAGAAGAAAGGTCTGGCCGTCAAGGAATTCGTCGTAGCAGAACTGGCCAGGCTGGCGCCCGACCGCAAAATCATCGTCCTGACCCATAAGGACGCGAATGACAAGTACGGTCGCTACCTCGCGGAAGTCTGGTTGGGAGAGGAAAATCTCAATCAGGCCATCCGGGACTTCATGACCAAAGCCGGTATCCGTCCGAGCGGAAAGGGCGTCAAGCCATGAAGCACACCCGCGAGGCCTTGGAGGCCATGTCGGAGGATCAGTTGGTCAGGGCGTTGGCCGAATTGAACCGCAGGGACCGGACTACCACAGTTCAGCGCCTCGGGCGTCCCGACCGTCCCGGATGGTGGCTCAACACGCAAACGAACAAATGGTATTTCGCGCGGCTGGCGGGGGCGGACCTACTGGGTGTCCGTTTGGAACTCATCGGCCCATCCAGGGCAGAATGCCTCAATGGTGACCACATCGTGGCAAAGATGTTTCCGGACCCTGCATTCGATTGCTGGTACGGTCCGCACCAGAAGCGGCTCGATCCGTGGAAACTTGAGCTGATCCGTCCGCACGACCAGAAACTCTACCTACCGATACCAGGTGGACGAGACGATCCGGACTACGATACGCTGCTGATTCTGCGCGGCGACGAAGATGTAGATTGTCCCACGGGGCCAGGTGATACTCTCGACGGGGCGCTCTACGGGGAAGCCAATACGAATGACCTATTGATCAGTGGCGATACCGTTTGGCTGGATGGGAAGCAGATCGGTTATTTTGATCTGCCGCATTTTATCCCCACCCCCAGCATGAGCACATAAAGTGCGCTGAAGCAGTAGGCCGGTTGCCATGGTGGGATATTTGCGGCACAGTTCCCACCATGGCCTACCAGCACGGTGCGATCGACCTCAACATGACGGACCTGATCTACACGATCACGTTCACCACTCCATTCAGTTCACCACCAGAGATCATCATCCCGGTCGTTCAGAATACGTCCGGAGATCCATCTGTGATGGATATTCGGGCTACGGTCATCAATACCCCGACGGGCAGTTCCTGTCAGGTCATTCTGAGTTCGGTTCCCGACACCAACAATTACGATCTGGTCTGGATTGCCGGCTCGCTGACGGCCGTCTTCGAGGCCATCTCGCAGGGGCAGAAAATATCGGAAGCCCCGCCGGTTGATGGTGCGCTGGCCGATGCTGACAAGCTGGTGGTGCTGCGCTACGGGCCGTATATCCGCACCCAACTGATTGACTGGGGGGACATGCGGACCTATTTCCCCAACGCAGCCTCGATCCCGGCGGCCCCTACGACTGCCGGGGAAGCTGGACAGGTGGCGCTGCCGAGTGGCGGCAGCCCATGGTTGTTCGCGCATAATGGCACCCAGTGGGTCCGCATACCGGTGGATGCCAGTTCGGCCTGGACCGGGCAGAACGTGCTGACGAAGTTCCGCGAGGGCGTCACGGCGCTGTCGAATGGGCAGCAGGCTCACGCCATTTCGTTCTCGCCGGCTTTCGATATTGGCGATGTCCCGAACGGAACCTATCTGGCCATCAAATGCCAGATCGAGAATGTGGCGGACAACCCGGTATCGCTGCTGCACGGAATGGTAACGGCCAAAAGTCGGACGGGCTTTACCTTCACGACCAACGCGCCGACAGACTCAGCCAATTTCAAGCTTGTCTGGGATGCGCGCCTCCGCACCGATCTCTGATTTTTCCTCATGAAGACCAAACTGCTCATCCTCCTCGGGTGGCTGGCCTGTGCCGTCACCGTTATTGCGCAAACTACCAGCCAGCCCATTCAGATGGGCAAGCTGACGTCTGATTTGGATGCAAATACCCAGGATATAGTCCGCGCCCAATCCCTGACGTTCGGACCTACGACGTTGTCGGCAGGGCTGTTGTCCAGTCCGGCGGCCCGCATCCATATTTTGCCCAACGGTACACCCACGACGGCAGCGGACGGCATCTGGTGGGGTTCGGATGTGAAGCTCTACCGATCCGCGGCTGTAGCGCCGACGCTCCATCTGGTGGGTAATCTCGACATTTCCGGCACCATCACGGCCAACGGGCAGGACCCGATCCTACCAGGCTCGGATGTCGATTGGACGGGAACGCATACGTGGGCCGGTAGTTCATCCTTTGGCGGCGTGGTGGCGATCAACAATACGACCGGCATCACATTCCCGGGAGTTGGGGCGGCAGCGGCAACCCGGACGGCTCTGGCTTTGGTTCCGGGGACAAACATTCAGGCTTGGGATGCTGACCTCGATGAGCTGGCCCTGCTGAGTCACACGGCCAATTATTTCATTGTCGGGGACGGATCTGATTGGACGGCAAAGAGCCCTGCGGATGCCCGTACGGCTCTTCAGTTGGCGGCAGCCAATTCACCGACTTTTACGAACCTGACATTGTCGGGCACCCTGACCGTCACCGGCGCGACGTCGCTGTCCACCCTGGCTGCCTCTGGTGCCATCACGTTGGGTGGGGATGCCAATCTGTACCGCAGCGCTGCTGATACGCTCAAGACCGATGACGCTCTGATTGTCGTCGGCAACCTGACATTCCCTACCGCGGCCGTATCCGGCACCATGACGTTTGGGGGCGATGCTACGCTGTATCGAAGCGCCGCCGACAAGCTCAAGACCGACGATACCTTCATTGCCAATTATCTGACGCCTACCCATCCGCTTGAGGTTGCCTACGGAGGTTTCGGCATAGCTCTCGATGGCGTAGACGCCAACAAGTTGTTCTACACGAACGGCAGCGGTCTGGCGCAGACCGACATCACTTCTTATGGTCGCGATCTGGTCGGTCAGACCTCAGTGGCCAACATGCGGACCTACTTGGGGCTCGGTACATTGGCTACCCAATCCGGTACGTTCTCCGGCACATCCTCCGGCACCAATACGGGCGACCAGACCATCACGCTATCTGGTGATGCGTCCGGATCCGGTACCGGCGCCATCACGACTACGCTCGCCACCGTCAATTCCTCGGTCGGCCAGTTTGGTTCTGCGACTGCTATTCCGCGCGTGACGGTAAATGCCAAAGGTTTGGTCACGGCCATCGATACCGTGCCGGCCACACCGGTAATTCCGGACGGATCGGTCGACATCGCTACCAAAACCACCGGGGCCTACATCATGACCATCACGGCGGCAGCTGGCAACAATTTGAAATTCACCGGTAGTTCGCCGGCATCGGGGGCGCACAGCGCCGCTATCGTGATCGATACGGCACAAGATATCAAGACGTCTGACAGTCCGACCTTTGCTGGTCTTAACATCACGGGCGTCACGACGTTGGCGAACGCAACGGCCTCAACGGCGTCCAACAATGGCGCGTTGGTGCTTACTTCGGGCGGCCTGGGTGTCGGCGGTGCCGTAAATGTCGGTACCACGTTGGGCGTCACGGGCGCTACAACATTGGCTTCTACGCTCAGCGTAGCTGGGGCCATGACGACCAGTTCTTCGCTGATTCAGACGACAAATGCTGCGCTGGGTTTCGCCACCGGGCGTCAAGGCTCCAACTACCCGGTATTTTCCACGGTCAACAGTGTCTCGAATCAGATTACTGGTATTCAAATTACCGGGCGGGCTAACGGAGCCGGAGTTGATCTGGACGCCACTGGCTCGGGGAATGAAAATCTCCGTATCACCGCATTGGGAACGGGTTCCACTGTCATCAGCAGCTCCGGCACAGGTGCTATTTCGCTGGCTGAAAATACGACCGTAACTGGCACCTTGTCTGTGTCCTCAACTCTGGGCGTCACCGGGACTACGACATTGTCTGCTTTGTTGCATCAAACACTCGTAGAAGCCAATACGGCTGGAGTGGGCGCACCAAATATTTTGCTGGCGTCTGAATCGGGCACCGTGCTGACCAACTCTGGCGCTACAGCCCTGAACTACGAAACGCTACCGTCCGCGGCTGCCGGTTTGGTTTTCACATTCATATGCGTAGATGCTGATGGTATGCGGATATCGGCGGATACGGGAGATGACATCCGACTGCGGGAAGGTACCCTGGTATCTACAACAGGCGGAAACGTGTCGACGACTACAATCGGCGCATCTTTGACGCTCTACGCCGTGGACAGTACACATTGGGTGGCGCTACCCACTACGGCTATTGGGCTGTGGAGCATTGACAGCGTAGCTACAGGAGTTGGAGCCTACGGCAGCTACTACTTCTCATCTTCGGCATCCACGTCGCTGGGCACCGCTACCCCGGCTAAAGCTTCTGGTACCACGACAGCAGGAAATGTGGACGGCTTTACGCATACTGCATCAAATCGTCTGACGTACGATGGTAAACTGACACAGAAATTTCAGGTCACATTCGACGGTGCATTGGTCAAGTCGGCGCATACTACAGCGACTACGGCTACCATTTGGTTGGCTAAAGGTGGTAGTACTATTACGGGCGCTTCAACGCTGGTTACGATGTCGGGAGACGCTACGACCAAAACCAGTGTTTCGCTTGTATCCAATGTAGAACTGGCCACGAGCGAATACATTGAAGTCTGGATCGAAAGTAGTTCCGTTGATGACCTGACCGTGGCATACGGAAATGTGTCTGTGGTACCTGCCCAATAGGGCGCGGCGCTGCTTTTTATTTCGCGATGTAATTTAATCACCCAAGGAAAGTCCATGCCCTTTTCCAAACAACAAATTGACGCCGGCCTGCAAATTCAGCCGGGCGGCACCTATGGTCTGATTCAGAATATCCGGCAGTCGTTGGATGCCTGTGATAAGCTGAACGAAATCGGAGTCAAATATTCGATGACTCGGTGGGGTGTGCTGTACCGCCCGCCTGCGCTGTTCGGTCACGATACGGGCGGATATTACCGATCCGACATCCTGCATTTCTTTTCCGAAGTGGAGAAGGAAGTTGCGTACTGGCACCAGATCATGGAAACGCTAGTCGTCTTCCTCGAACCTCGCCTTTGGGGCAAGGACGAATTTCAACGCCTCAGCATCCTACGATGAACACCACCCTACATCTCCGGCCCGTCAATGGCGGACCATTCAATTGCCGCCCCGCCGCTATCGTCGAGCTCCCCCCGGAGCGTATTCTGACCAATGATGTGCGGCTACCGCATGACCGGACCAATATCCACAAGGTTCGGTTGTTCGTGATCGGGCACGAGTTCGGCCCCATCGGTGCCGTGTGGGCTGGCTGCGAGCAGGATGCATTCGACGAATTGGTTGATGCTGGATTGGGCGATGCCCTGTTGGTATCCGAGGAGGACCAAGAACGCGCAGATGACAAAGAGCGGGACGAATGGGCGCATCTGGGCAACGCCGGCGAACCGGCGGATCTGACGCATGCGTGGATTCAGGAGGTCGAATTTGTTCCGGAGCGTGACTGGCAGCTCATCGCCCGGTTCGCGGAAGCACGTGGATCCGGAGTGGAAACGCTGAATGATGTATGATAATTCCCACTTCCAAGAAACTGACCCGTCAGGAGCGCGTGTCCCGTGATTTGCTCTATGCTGTTACGAACGACAACATGGATTTTCGCGGACACATACCATTTCGTGAAATCGAAAGAGCTCTTGGGCGAAATGGTTTCGGCATCAAGGACAAGCGACAAGCCCGCGCCGCAGTCCGAAAAAGCAAAGCATCCAAAAACTCATGACCCTCGAAGCCCTGTACCGAACCTGGCATCCCGAAAAATTCACAACCTAATCCCAACACCATGGACGACAAAGAATTCGCCGCGCTGATCCAGCGCCTCAAAACAGACATCGAAGAGGAGTCGGGCACGTCCCCGACCTTCCTCAATGACTTGAAAGCCTACATGGAGGAAGCCGAGAAGCTGGCCAGTATGGCCTACACGCTCGGTTCAGCCTTCCCGGACATGTGTGCCCGCTACATGGGGTGGGAACTGAAGAGCCAAGCCTGGAAATTCATCCCATGAATCTGATCGACAAATTGCTTGAGGCACGTGCTTGGTATGCCGGGCTTCTGGATATTGCTGCAAAGCGGACGCCAGGAAAGTGGGGTATCCATGGTATGAGCGTTCATGCGGCGGTAAATGGCTCATTCGAGGCACGAGAGACAAAGCGTGTGTGCAGTACGGAGTGTGTAGACGGAGAAGGAAAACCGAATATATCCAACGCGCTCTTCATCGCCGCCTGCGCCGGTTTGGCCGAAAGAGGTTGGATGAATGCGATCGCGACAATCGACTGGCTGTTGGCCGAGCTCCAACACGGATGGGATGGAACGGAAGAACCCGATCACCCTTTCGGACCCCAATTGCGCCTGCTGGCTGGTAAGATTCTTGAGGAAGGGCAGACAGGCGGTCAGCCCGATGCGATTGCCGATCTGAAACGCGATCCGGATGCTGCCCAAGGTTTGGCAAAAATGTGGCAGCGCAAGTGTGAGGACATCACGAAGGAGCTGAATGAACGGTTGCGGGACTTCAGTGCCTCGCACCTGGCCGCATCAGCGCGGGATCTTGAAAAGCGTCGGGAGCTGGAACGGGAGAACGAAAAGCTGCGCGGTCTGCTGGGTAATTCTGCCCTGCCTTGCACGTACTGTGGGCTGCCGGCTGACCGCCAAGCCGAATGCCGGTATGGATTTCCGGGATGTCCGCGTGGAGACGACCAGATGCTATCGCAACATTTCGCCGATGGGTACAAAGCCGAATGTTGCGAGAAGGAAAATGCACACCTGCGCGAGCGCCTCTCGGTTGCTACCGAGGCGCTGGAGGAAATTCACGCGCTGTATGACCCGAATGATTCAAATCCGCTGTCAGTCGAGAATCAGGCCAACGATGCGCACGAGATAAGCGGAGCGGCTTTGGACAAGTTGGGAGGCGACGCGTGACTGCGAATCTGATTGCGAATCTGATTGTCGTCACGCGTAGCTGGGAGCCCGGTACTGTCGCGGTCGTGAGATTTTTATCACGGGAAAAACGTCTATCTGTCCCGGAGGCTTTGCAGCGTATCCAGGTGGCGGTTACGCGCTGGATTGAAGAGACCGATGAGGGACGTACGGCATGGAAGGATTCACACGCTGACTTTAATGTTGGTGATCTGATTGATTATACCGCGAACGAGAAGCTGATTGCCTTGTTGGATACGTGCGGCATCCGTGAACTGTCTGTTGAGGGTTTGGCTGGTGTGTCAACGGGCTGGGCATTCGATGATGTGCTGCGGGTAGATACAGAACCATGAGCATGACCGACGACATCGAATATTATCTGGGGGACTATACGGATCTGAGCTCCCCTGCGCAAATCGAGCCAGCAACCCAGGATGGCAAAATGGCGATCCTGATGCTGGATGTCGATGGGGTAGATTGTTGATGCGCGGTAATTAATGGGTTATGCTGGGCATTGTGAAACACAAATGCTTAATGTGTCCTACTTTAATTCCTTCTTGGAGGTTGTTCTGCTCGCGGAATTGTTATCGATCTTCATCGCATTTTAGGCCAGATAAACCTAGACCATGCATCAGAGGCGCGGGGAACCCAAACTGGGGGAACAAGTTGACGCCTGAATCTATGGAGAAGATGAAAATAGCTTGTAAAAAACGCGGGCAGGTATGGACAGATGAGCACAAGAAGCAACACAGTCAGCGTATGCTTGGGCCATCCAATGCAATGCGCGGTAAACAGCATACAGAGGAATTCAAGGTACGGATGTCTGCGCTGAAGAAGCAACAGTATCGTGATGGTACTGTTGCTATTCGCAAAAACAAAATATCCAGACAAGAGAAACTCGTTGGACAAGCTCTGGAAGAAGCTGGGTATAAGGTCGAGCGCCAATTTCACATACACGGGGTGCCGTGTAATTATGACTTTTTTCTTCCCGAAATAAATACCATTGTGGAATATCAAGGCGACTACTGGCATGCCAATCCGAGCAAATATAAACCCGAGTCTGTTCTCTCGATCATTAAGGTAGGTCCGTGTTATGCTCGTGATATTTGGAAACGCGATGCACGCCGTAAAAAAGCGGCAGAAACCCGTGGGTTCCGTGTGGTTTATTTCTGGGAAAAGGAATTCAAAAAATATGGAGCAACCCATGTGTTGTCCCTTTTATAAAGTATGCATCCATTAATATTTTGTGACGTCGACGGAGTCCTCAACACCCGCCCCGGCAGCCTGGATCGAGACAAGATCGACCAACTGGCCCACATCTGTCGTATGACTGGGTGTCAGATCGTCCTGTCCTCCAGCTGGCGGACGGTGCCGCACCAACTGCTGCGACTCAACCGCGTATTCCTCTCAGTTGGTATCCGGATGGCAGGCATGACACCGGATCTGACCTACGTGGCCGGAGCTGGTGGCCTACTGGCTGCCCGGCATCGCTGGGAGGAGATCAACCATTGGCTGGGCAGCCATCATGGGCAATATGGCAAAGTCGTCATCCTGGATGACCAGTCTGATATGGGACCTCTACAGGCCCTGCTGGTCCAGACCGAGTCCCACGTGGGACTCACTGACGAGATCACAAATCAAATCATCAACCTCTTCAACAAATAGTCATGTTCGACATCGGAACCAAAGTCGTCTGTGTGGATGATACCTTCATCCCAAACATCCGGGATTATTTTTCCGCATTGCCGGTAAAGGGTCGCATCTACACGGTCCGGGATATCCTGCAGGGACAACACTGGGACCTCAAGGAAGAGCCGGCTGTGCTGCTCGTCGAGCTCGTCAATGCTCCCAATAAGCATGGTATCGAACCTGGTTTCCAGTGCCGGCGTTTCGCCGAGCCGGAAGATGTGGAGGAATTCGCCACCACTTCGGTGGGTGTGGAGGAACCGGCATGGAAGTAACCGCTCATGATTTGGTGGTGGCTTTGAGCGCTTGGTTCAAAGGCCGTCGCGTCCGATATCTACGCGAGGCCAAGTCGTTGCGTAAATGCAAAAATCCGGGGCGCAAACGAGGCGTCAACGAACGTGCGATCGTGATGGCCGAGCTTCAAGGGATATGCACCATGTGGCGGAACAACCCAGATGTTCTGGCCGAATTTATCAGAACGCATGGGTCTAAGGGCCTGAAGGTGATGCCAAAAGACATCAAACCAACAATACCCACACCACCGGTATTGGGCATTATGGTCGGCAACCCCAAAGGCATCACAAAACTTAAATTCGAATAACCCAAATGAGTAGCTACCGCAAACCAACTCCCCTCCGTCCACCGAGCCCACAAATGATCAGGATGCTGCGGGATATTCAGGAGCATGGGGACCCGACCTACTCGCTTCGTGGCGCGGCGCAGCATGGCGGAGCCGATGGGACGCGGGCGGCGCTGATGCGGCGCGGCCTGATTGAATATGCCGCTCACATCATACGCCTGACTGCTGCCGGGAAGGAGGCTCTCGATGCCGCTTCTTAAAATCAAAGTGAATGGCAAGATGCTGCAGGTGATGGGAACGCTGACAATCGAACAGTCCACCAAACACCTGCTCGTGCCGGTCATCATCAAGGCCGACTTCAAATGCAGATCCTGCGGGATCGTCCACGTATGGGCGGCGGAAGGTTTCTCCAACATAGCCATCAGGGATGAATGGGACGACGTAATCCAGGATACGTACGAGGTCCAGGTCTGCGCGCACTGCGGTGCCCCCTTTGATCCACCGGAGCAATTGGAGCCATTTGGGGTCGTTGGCCCCCGCACCTGCATGCTCCGCCTTGCCGGCGTCTTCCTTCCCACGAGTGTCGGGAGAGCGGAGGTTGAATTTGGTGAGCAGCAGACCGGTCTCTCGGGAGATTGGCTGGTGGCTGAAAATACTGGAAACGAATTGGTGCTTATCCGCTCATGAGCAGACCCAAATCGTACAGGGATTTGATTCACCGCCGATTGGATAATATGCGGCGGAAATTTCCTGCCGGGTACGCCCAGGTGGTCTGTGGTGTGCATCACATGCCGCCCGCCTACGCGGAAGACGATCCGGATGGCGAGTGGTGGTATTCGGAAGCTGCCCGTGATTTTGCGGAATCGATCAAGCAATCCAACTGGTATGAGTGATCTGCCGTACGCACCGCCATGGGCTACCACGTAAAGAATACGGCTGAGCAGGTAGACGCCACCGAGATCATCTGTGTCCGCCAGGGCGAGCAGCCGCGTGTGCTGCTGTCTCGCCCTGGCGATGTCGATATCATTCTGTCCTTCATGCAGGATGCTGGTTTTATCTGCGGAACTAAGGCGATCAAAACGGACGCCGCTACGCTTGCCGAATTCGCCATCGATGTCACCCAACTGTGAACCCAATCATCAACCCATCATGCCAGAAAATCCTTTCCACCCATGGATCCCGCCGTTCAGATACGAACCCAACGCCCAGATCATCCAAGATGCGCAAAATAATCGGCTGCTCGACATCAGAGGCTGGGGTTATCTGACCGGTTCCGGTCAGGCTTTGGCGACTCCGCATTCCTTCGACGAGGCTGCGAAGATCCAGGACCGGATTGGGGAATTGGTCGCCACCCGTCTGAACGCGCTGGACGGCACGTCGGATCTGTGTGCGTTGTTCTACGCCTACGTGGCATCGCAGCGTTGTGCGCAGCAGGCTTTGCGTGTCATGCGGGACGCGCTGAAGAACGGAATGCATGCCAGCCGACCTAAGGTCGAGCAGGCCATTCCCCGGCTGGAGAAGGATCTGCAGACCAGTCGGCAGTTGAGCCAGACGGACAATCCGGTGATGGATCTGCTGAGCGCCGCCAAATTCGTCCTCTACGAGTGCGACTGGGAGCAAGCCGATACGCGGATCGGTCCGGCTCTGATGCCGACCATCAAGGCAATGGAAAAATTCATCCAAACCAAGCCACAATGAAAGAGCACATAGCCCGGCGCTGGATTAAAGCTTTGCGTTCCGGACATTATCAGCAGACCAAAAGGCGGCTCTGCGCGAAAACCAAAAGCGGCCAAGTAGGCCATTGTTGTTTGGGCGTCCTGTGTTGCCTGAAACCAGGGCTGCCGACAGGCGAGCGAGTAGTATTTGACAGTGTCTACGGATGGCTAATCGGAACCGTGTTCGGGGAAGAGGAAGAAGCGTATGAACTACCTCAGGCCGTACAGGTTTGGGCAGATATGCAATCAGCACGAGGCGGGCTGTATTCCGATTTGGATCTGACGTGCCTTAATGATGAATACGGTTTCACGTTCGACGATATTGCTGATGTCATCTACGGCATGATCCGCGGTGGCATCATTGATGAGCTATGATGCGCTGTTTTTGAAAATCACATCCACACCATCATGAGCCTGAAAACCTGGAAGGAAGAATTTTATCCGACCCCCGCCGACAAATTTCGATCGCCCGATTCGGGTATTTCTCTTGGGCGCCTGACCAAGGCTGATAAATTGGAGGCGGCGCAGCACAGTCTGCAGAAATGGCGCGGGTTAAGGCAGCCGGCGCTGGCCCGCCACAACGTCCGGATCATGGATGTTGATGCGCTGTGTGGCACGACCTGCGCTGCCGGCATAGAGGATATCCAGACGCGCGAGGTATTTAGCATCATGGCCGACACGTGTTCGCTATGTGTAATGCATGTTGGTCGCTGCTGGTGGTGCCCGCTGAACAAACGGACATCTGGCTGCAACACCGCCCATGATGCCCCCTATGGTATATTTTGCTGGAACGGCGATCCCGAGCCGATGATTGCAGCGCTGGAAGCCACCGCGGCGGAATTGGAAAAGGATTGATCATGCCCGCGCTGTCTTGTTTTCATTGCGGTAGTGAAAATATCATCCTGCCGCACATAGATGCTCCAGAGAACGACGCCGTATGCACTGATTGTGGTCTGAGCTTTGGTCCCCGGCTGCCGGGCACACGGGCGCAGAATTTGCGCTTCACGGCCGCCATACCTGGCTCCACGCAATACTTCCCACGTCCTGCATTTATCCGTGGTGAATTGCGTACGATGCCCAGCTGGCTGCGCAGCATCATTGCAATCCGGAGAGCTTCCTCTCGGCACAGCATCAATACCAAACACAAGGCTCTGATCGACATTCATATGCCAATAATCAGTCCCGCGATGCGAAAATACCCAAAGTTTGTGCACTTCAAATTGTACGGCGTATGCAACTACCCGTAGCGCCAGCTCCGCGCTCTGATACCTGCGAGCAGTGTCTTCACTTCAGCCCTTTTCACCGGTTGTCCGGTTCGGGTAAATGTGCATTGCTGGTCCGCACGTATGGTCTGGATTCAGCGCACGTAATCGTGATGCGCGAATTTTCTTGCCAGCGATTCAGCAGCAAGACGGAAAAAATTCAACCCAATGGCGAAGCGCCCGCCCCCACGGGCGAGTTTTAAGCCACCCACAGTAAAATGAAAATCACCAAACCTTTTGTACTCAAAATTGTTCTGTGTGTACTGCTCTGCATCTGGGCTACCGGGTGCCGCAGCTGGTTCCAACCGATGCGGCGGCTGGACAACGCCGGCTCCGATTCGGCACGCTACATCTGAGCATGACGAAGCGGCAATACGGCGCTTTGCAGGTCGGGCAGACTGTGCGGCTTACGCAGCGCAGCCCCGTCTACGGCTACAACTATCCGACCCCCAGCGGGCGGGCCTACATAGAGGCAGGGAAGTGCGGTACGGTCGCGAGCATAAAAGTCCCGATGGTTCGCGGCCCGGAGCGTGATTTTTGTTGTGTGGATTTTTCATCCGATACTCAATTGGTGGACGACCGTGGAGTTGAGGTCGAGTTCACAAATCAGCATGGCCATCCGTACCGTATCGCCTGCATCGAAAGCAACATTGATTTGATGCATGAAGTTTGATGCGTGGAAAGCCGAAGTTGACCGGTTATTCCGTGCCCACTATCTGACCAACTGGTCAGACCTGTGCGGCGACGATGGGCCGCTACGGATTGCTTTCACGGAAGACGATACGCCTGAGCAGTTTACGGAGTGGTTTGCTGAAAAATACAACCTCGTGAGAATCAAATGACACCCAAAGTAGAACGTGTCGAATGGACGTGCCCATGCGGCACTAAATTGTTGCTGCGCCCGAAGCAGGCAGCTAAAAGGCAATTCTGCAAGCGTACGTGTCCGGAGTGCATCAAGCACATGAAGGCATTGATTGCCGGGGTGGTGGGCGACATCTGGCGGCTAAAACGAGCAGGTAAACCCAGGACGGGCAAAGCGGCTATGGGTCCAGCCCATCCTCGGGCGAAGCCATTTGAATTGCGGTCCCCTTCTGGGGAAATCTACAAGGGCACCTGCGTGGTGCATTGGGTGCGTGAGCATCCGGAATTATTTACTCCGGAGGATGCCGCCATGATAAAGAAATTCCGCCACCCGGATAGTCTGGAGATGGTCGTAACCAGTCGGGCGTCAGCTGGACTTGGGCGCGTTGTGAGTGGTCAGCGCGGGCAGTGGAAGGGCTGGACCAACGCCACAACTCCTATTGGGGATAATTCCAGCATGCCTGCTTCCAAACTTGTACCCTGGACTTGTCTATGCGGTAAAACATTGCAGCTTCGCCCATCTGTGGCGGCCAAGCGGCAGAAATGTTCTCGCGCATGCAGAACTAAAAAGCCATCGGCGCGCATGGGTGTTGCGGCGAACGGCCGGGCAGCGGCTGGAAAGGGGAACCACAGGGCAAAAACATTCAAGCTGATCGATCCACAAGGCAAGGTCCACGAAGGTGTGAATCTGTTCAATTGGGTGCAGGAGCACAAAGAACTGTTCGACCCGGCGGATGTGGCGACAAAGAAGTATTTCTCCCGTCCAGACAGTATCAGCACCATACCGACATCGCGAGCCTATCTTGGCTTGAGTAATGTAAACCGGGGCGACGCCGTGTCATGGCACGGATGGACACGTCCGCCAGTCCTACCATGACGCAGCACGAGATTGTTCTCGATACGATCCGTTGTATCAACACAGCGATACGACAGGATCCCAACAGTCTGACGACCACGCGAGCTGGAGATGTGGCGCCCGAGCGGGCGTACATTGAATTGATCCGAGAATTACTCAACCTCACCAACAAATAGAAATGACCGATATACCTGATTCCAAACCCACCAAACCGAAAGTGGGTGCTATGAAGACCGAAAAAGTCGTGCTCTCAGAGGATATGCTGGATTTTCCCCCAGATGCCGTAGCACACCACAGATGGCACCGTGAACTGGTACCAGGCCAGTTACTACCCAGAGGCTGGCGTCCGCTTTTCCTCGACGAGAAGATTTGCCGGGGAGACATGCGCAAGCGTACGGACGAAACGATGCTGGCGGAAAATCCGTACGTATGGGATGTCTTCACGGGTACGATTCGGGAATGCTTCCCGCCGAGGGATGAGATCTACGTGAACAGCGACAGCCCGCTCCACATCACGAAACGCAGCACATCTTCCTTTACGCTGCGTCCGGCACCGCCCCTTCCCGGTATCGATCTGTCTTCACATCAATCCGAACAGGATGAGAACAGTCAGAAGCTGCCGGCCTTCAGGCAGGGCACAAAACCGAATCGCCTGGAAATGCGGAATGTATTGCTACAGCTGCCAAATTTTGCGTGGGAATACACCGATGCGTCCATTGGGCGTGCCTACGGCATATCGCGATCGACGGTCAGTCGCTACCGCGCGATCCTGGGACACCCAATCGGTACCATCCATGCAGCCTTGGGTACGCAGCAGTCAGCTCCACCACTTCCAGCTCAGGACCCTGAACCGGCACACAAGGAAGAGATCAGGCCCGTCGTGGTGCTGCCTCCCGCGCCCACGCTGGAGGATTTTATGCGCGCCGAATCCGCCCCGCTTCCGGGCGCACCGAAGCCCGCCAGCCTGCCTGTCCGCACGCGCAAGCAGGCCACCAAAGACCGCATAGTCGAACTGGCTAACGGTATGGCGCTCGCCCTGCAGAATGAGATGTGGTCCGAGCTGGCCGAATACCTCGCCGAATATACGGAACTGCTTGGCTTGCTAGCTCCTGATGTGATGTTGCCATAGGCGTCCGTGCCGGCTACGACAAGTGAATGACGATCTGATATTTGCCGAAGTGGAGGCGCCCGATCACCTTGAGTGGCACCAGGGCGGGCGCCTTCCTACTTCCGGGCGTGTCATCCAATTCGGCGACACGCTCGGAACGCCCTGGTGGGTTCACTGCCCTGTACCGGAAACTGAGCCGGCAGATTCGTTTTCGCGGCTGGTCTACCATCGAGATCTGGTGGGTCGCATGGCCGAATTATTTCTGGAACGGTACGGACAACCACGAGGCATCTACTTTGCCGCCCTCTGGCACGATGCCCAACCGGTCCTGTCAGTTCGGTTTACCGCAGACCATATCCCTTACCAAAATGCACCAAAGCAACCAACACCCGCCAGTACCGTGGCGCTGCCAGGACATTCGTCCCGGGACCTATTGTCGCCGTTGTCAGAGGTACCATCCATGGACGATCAATGAAGCGCGCTTCCTTGGGGAATATTCTCGAAAAATCCTGATGGCGCGTCTGCTTAGAAGCGGTAAG
>ERZ724522.666-NODE-666-length-20977-cov-7.217235_pt1 | contig 20977 bp, 35 predicted proteins | sample MGYA00376055_ERZ724522 | MGnify/ENA primary metagenome ERZ724522 (study PRJEB28724, sample SAMN07190884) | wastewater metagenome | isolation source: effluent of sewage treatment plant in Hong Hong | place: Hong Kong | collected 2016-03-17 ...
GCCGGCACGCTGTCCACGGCGGTGATCGATGGCAAAACTCGGCCCTGATCAGCTGCACGCCCGTCTGCTTCGCGCCCTTGCGATCGGGGGAAACACGCATGGGCCGGAGGACATCGCGCGCCTTGTCAACGAAGGCCGCATGCAGTCGTGGACAAAGGGCGACAGCTTCGTCGTCACCGAGATCGTGGAATATCCGCGCAAGAAGGTTATGAACGTCGTTCTGGCGGTCGGTGACCTTCAGGAGGTTCTTAGCCTGATCCCGGCCATTGCCGATTTCGGCAAGGATCATGGCTGCGAGAGCATGAGGATGCAGGGCCGTCGAGGGTGGGGAGAGGTGCTCCCGCATTTCGGCTGGCATGAGGTCAAACAGGTTATTTACGAAAGGACGCTCTCCGATGGGTAAGAGCTCGGGCAATCAGACCGTAACTCAGAAGACGCAGCTTCCTTACTGGTACAGCAACGCGGCGCAGAACGCGATCTCATTCGCGGGGCAGGCGGCCGACAATATCGCCAAGCCCTATCTTGGCAACACGGTCGCGCCGGTCGATCCCTTGACCGGACAGGCGATCAACCTGACTGGCCAGAACATCGGTTCGACCAATCAGGCATTCAGCCAGGCACAGGGTGGCGCTTCCGGCGTCATGAACTACACGCCGAACACGTTCCTGACCGGCAACATCGACGCCTATATGACCCCCTACATCCAGAACGTCGAGAACGCGGCTCTCACCAACATGGACCGCGCCTATCGGCAGAACCTGAACACGATCGGGGACCAGGCGATCGGCGCCCATGCCTTCGGCGGATCCCGTCAGGGTGTGGCGGAAGGTGTGGCTGCGGCCGAGAACGCCCGACAGATGGGCGACCTCTCCGCACAGCTGCGGAGTGCCGGTTTCGGGCAGGCCTCAAGCATGATGCAGTCCGACATGGACCGGCAGCTGCAGGGTGCCAACCTGAACCTTCAGGGAGCGGGCCAGCTGGGCAATCTCGCCGCCGCCGGCCAACAGGAATATCTCCGCGGTCTGCAGTCTGCGATCGCCGCCGGCCAGTTGAACCAGCAGCAGGCACAGGCGCTTCTCGACCAGAAGGCCTCTCAGTATGACGCCATGCGGAACGTGCCGCTCGAGCAGCTGAACATCATGCTGTCGGCTCTCGGCGGCACACAGGTGCCGTCCTCCAGCCAGACCAAGACGCCGACGACTGGCAATAGCCTGATCAGCGGCATCGGTGCGGCCGGAACCCTGGCAAGTGGTGCCGCGGCTTTGCTACCGCTTCTCGGGTTCTCGGACGAGCGGGCCAAGACCAACATCCAGCCGCTCGGCGTTGATGGCATGACGGGCATTCCGATCTATGCATACGACTACATCCACGATGTGCAGCAGGCGCAGCAGACCGGGCAGCCGATGCCCCCGAAGCGGGTCGGCCCGATGGCGCAGGACATGCCGGAAGACATGGTCGGTGGGATCGGCGGAAACCTTGTTGTGAGGGGGCTGATCTGATGCTGCCGTCCGTCAAGGAACGCGAGGCACAGATCAGGGCCTATGCCGCTTCGATCGGCATCGACCCTGACATTGCCGTGCAAGTCGCCAGGAGCGAGGGACTGCAGGCCAACACTTGGCAGAGCAACCTTCAGCAGCCTTATGGGCGCGAGGCCTCCTACGGTGATTTCCAGCTGCACACGGACCCGACCGGCAAGAGGCCGGGGCTCGGAAATGCCTTCAAGGAAAAGACCGGCCTTGACCCCGCGGATCCGAAGAACTGGGAGGCAATGAACCGCTATGCTCTCGACCAGGCTCGCATCCAGGGCTGGGGTCCGTGGATGGGCGCCAAGGCTGCCGGCATCACCGGCAAGACCGGCATCGGCGGGCAGCCCTCAAGGCCCTACCAGCCCGCACCGCCGTCTCAGGCCGGTGCCTCCGCCGGCGGCACGTCGATGGGCGGATATGCCGAAGGACCGGGGGCTGTGGCCGATCGCATGGCGAGTGACGGCGGGCTTCTAGGCGAGGATCCTGTGACAGCCGAAGGATTCGATTTCGCGGCCATGGGCGACATCGGGAAACTCATGAAGAAATACGCCGACAGCCAGGCAACGGACGATCCGGGGCCACAGGTCATTCCCGCGCAGGTGCTGCAGCCCTTGCGCCGCATCCAACTTGGAAAGGGGCTTCTCGGATGAGCTTCGTGGACACTCTCAAGACGCTCGGCCTGTTCAAGGGCGCGACCGCGGCCGACACCAATCCCCAGGTTCAGGCCTATGGGCTCGATCCTGCGACTGCTCGCATGGTCGGGTGGCAGACGCTCGGAAACATCTCCCAGCAGCTTCTGGCACTCGGCCAGCAGATGACGCCGAACCAGCGTGCGAACATGCTCGCACAATCTGACATGACCGGCGGCCTGCAGACCAACCTCTATAACGCCGCGCAGATGAAGCTTCTCGCACAGAAGAGGCAGGATGCTCTACAACAGCAGCAGCGGGCAGAAGCCGCACAGGCGCAGCTGGCTGAGATGATCCGGCGCACGCCGCCGGGCGACAGGCGCAATGCCGCAATGTTCTTCCTGCAGGCAGGCGATCTGACCAAGGCCGGTGAGGTGCTCTTCGGCGGGCAGGATCAGGGCAAGCCGCCCGAGATGAAGACGATCCGCGTCGGTGACAAGGATGTGACCTACCAGTGGGATCCGGCGCAGAATGCCTGGGTGAAGTTTGGCGAGGGAGTGGCATTCAAGCCGGATGCACCGCCTGATGGCCCGAAGCCGTCTGACCGCCTGGCGCTCTACAAGGATTACGAGAACGCTCCTGAGACACAGTCCTACAACACACTGGCGACAACGCTCGGAAGCCTCTCCACCGCGATCAATGACAACAGCAAGGTGTCTGATCTTGATTTCATCTACGGTGTTGCCAAGGCGCTCGACCCGACATCGGTGGTGCGCGAAAGCGAAGGCCAGATGGTGGTTGACAGCCAGGGTCTGGCGCCGAGCGTTCTCGGCAGGCTGAACAGCATCATCGGCGGAGGCAGCCTCACGGCCCAGAAGAGGCGCGAGCTCTACGCTCTCGTCCAGCGCCGCGCGGGCGAATATCGCAAGCAGGCAGAGGCCCGCCGCAACTACACGCTCAAGATCGGTAACGGCATCATCGGTGAAGAAGACCTTCGCCCGCTACCGCCGCTGATCGATCTCCCACCTATCCCTGGTGCTCCGCAGGCCACAGCACCGGGGCGTGAGGATCGCTACCCTGAACCCGAGCTCGTCGGAGTAGGCGAATGAAGACTTACTATTTCAAGATGATGGACGGCACGACAGTGCCGATCCGCGCCGCAACGCCAGACGAAGCACGCATGAAGGCGCGCGAGTACCAAGCGCAGATGGCCGCCGGCCAGCAGCAGGGCGGCTGGGATCTCGGCCGCGTGGCAGGACTGGCCGGGCGTGCCGGTGTCGAGGGTTTGGTCGAAGGCGCAGGCACACTGGCATCCCTCCCGGTAGATGCCGTCTATAACGCGGGCGTAGGGGTCGCCAAGGGCGCCGACTACCTCATGGGCACAGACCGTGCCCCTTCCTTCGGCATGCCCGCCACGAACGCTGTGAGCGCCGCCGGGGACTATGCTGCCGACAGCCTCGACCTTCCCGAGCCTCAGACCGACAACGAAAAGCTTGCCATGGCGATTGGCAAGGGTGCGATCTCGGCGCTTCCCGGCATGGGTGTGGGCGGAATGATGAGCGCCGGCTCTGGCATGGTCCGTGGCATCGGCAACACACTGCGCGCGGCACCTGTCACCCAGGTGTTGAGTGGCGCTGCAGCTGGTGGCGCCGGCGAGTACACCATGCAGCAGACCGGGAACCCGAGCCTTGCGGCCCTTGCCAGTCTTGCGGCCGGCGGAGGTGTCGGGGCTGGAACGGCCGCCGCTACCGGGGCGGGGACAGCCCTTCGTCCTCTGACGGCCGGTGGCCGCGACCGGATCGTGGGAGACATCCTGAACATGCAGGCGCGAGATCCTCGGGCAGCTGCGCGCAACATGCGGACGGCTCCCACCTACGTGCCCGGCTCGAGACCTCTGGCTGGCGTGGCGTCTGGCGACCCCGGCCTCATCAACCTCCAGCGCGGCGTCGAGCGCATGGACACCAAGAAGCTCTTTGCGGAGAACATCGAGAAGGCAAACCAGGCGCGCAATGATGCACTGGCCAATGTCACGCTGAACCCGGATCAGGTTGATACCCTGTCGAAGGCTCGCACAGCCAAAGCCGACACCGACACGGCGGCATTGTTCGATACGCCTCAGATGCGCCAGGCGCGGGTTCCCGTGACGGACCTGATGGCGAAGCTTCATGGCGTCAAGCAGGACCGCCGTCTCTATGCCCGCCAGCCGGTGCAGGAGGCTGTGCGCGAGGCTCGCAACATGATTGTGAAGAACTCGCGCCGGAACAAGCAGACGGGGCAGATGGAGATCAATCCCGGCGTTCTTTACTCGATCCGCCAGAACATCGCTCAGGGGCTTTCTGGCGATATCCGATCGGACGCTGCGCCCAATCTCAAACTGGCGGGTAGGGCAGGAACCGACATCCTCGGCATGATCGATGACGAGATCGAGAAGAGCGCGCCCGGCTTCAAGGCCTATATGTCAGACCTGGCACAGAGCGGCGAGCGCCGCACCCAGGGCTCGCTCGGCTATGAGGCATATCAGTCTGGCATGTCGAACGGGCCGACCGCGATCAATGGCGGGGCACCATTCCTGAACCTTGCCTCGCTCCGCCGCGCCTATGACCAGCGCCGCGGCAAACTCTCGCCCGTGCAGCGTCAGACATTCGAGGCGGTGATCAAGGATCTCGACCGCTCGATGAAGACTACCGCTCCGTCGATCCGCTCAAGCGGCTCGGACACCTTCCAGAACCTCTCCGTGGCAGCCTTCCTCGGCCGCGCGATGGGTGGAAGCATGGGGCAAGGGCCGCTCGGTCAGGCGATGGCAAAGCCTCTGAACTGGCTCATCGGCCTGGGAGACCTCGGAACGCCTGCAACTCAGGACCGCCTTGTCGAGGCCTTCGCGGATCCCCGCATCGCCTCGGCGCTCATGCGCAAGGCAACGCCCGGCAACGTCGAGTTCGCCGGCAGCCTCATCAACAAGGCTGTGCAGGGAGGCCGTGTGGCGGGGCAGAACGCTGCGGCTCAGAACTGGGTGGTCGAGGATGCGCAGGGCAATCGCTATGACGCGCAAGGCAAGCTGGTGAGGTGACCTTGTGGTCGAGGATGCAGAGCACCCCGGCGTTACCCGCATCAAGCAGATGTACGATCGCGGAGAGTTCGACAAACTCGACCGGATGATGAGGTTTTGGGATGCGCTCGAGAAGCTTGGCCTGCTCGGTGATCTCTTGCGGCGGTTCATCATCTGGACCGGCGTGATCGCAGGCGGATATCTCGTCGCGCACGGGGTCGTGACCGAATGGCTGAAAGATTTGGTGAAGCCATGAAGAGGTTCATCGGGAAGCATTTCGTGCCGTTCATGCTGGCGGTTCTGTTTCTGTTTGTGTTCCTGCCGGGATTTGAGAGCGCCACCCGCATCGTGCGCTCTTACGAGCCCGCGGTGACATGGGACAGCGTGAACGTCATCACCCCGACTGTCGAAGCAGGAGGCGTGCTTTACCTTGTCTATACCGCCACCATCAACAAGCAGTGTCCGTCTGATGTGCGGGGTTTTCTGATCGCTGCAGACGGAACAGTTCCGGTCAGGTTCCCGACGGTGGCCGGAGGCTACACAAAGCCAGACGATGACCCGATCGACATCAGGGTGGCGATCCAGATCCCGAAGCAGTCCGACAGCGGCCTTGCACCGCTGACGAGCGGGGAATACCGCTATCGCTCGATCGCCACCCGTTACTGCCCGGATGGCGTCGAGGACGACAACTCGACCCCCGATGCCCATTTCACACTGAAGGTGGCTGAAAAATGAAGATCTCCCGCACAGGCCTCGAACTCATCAAACGGTGGGAAGGTTGCCGGCTCAAGGCCTACCAGGACAGCGTTGGCGTCTGGACAATCGGCTACGGCCTCACTTCGGCCGCCGGGATCGTCTCGGTGGTCAAGGGTATGACGATCACCCAGCATCAGGCCGACGACTACCTGGTGCAGTCGCTGGTCAAGTATGAGGCGGCAGTGGACAAGGCGGTGACCCGCTCCCCCACCCAGAACCAGTTCGATGCCATGGTGAGCCTCTGCTACAACATCGGGCCGGGCGCCTTCGCCAAGAGCTCGATCGTCAAGAAGTTCAATGCCGGCGACCTTGCCGGGGCGGCCGATGCCTTCCTGCTCTACCGCAAGGCAGGCGGTCAGGTTCTCCCCGGCCTCGAGGCGCGTCGGGCCGACGAGCGAGCACTGTTCCTGAAGGCCGCAGAGAAGCCCGTGGAGGCCGTTCTCCATCCTCCGGCACCGACACCAGCCCCCGCCCCGGAAACGCCTCCCACGGCGCCCGCTGTGCCCAAGGATGCGGCCGCAGAACTGGCCAAGTGGCTGCTCGCCGCGGTCGGCGGCCTGGTGGCGATCTTCGCAGCGTGGATGATGAAAGGATGACCCCATGAAACTGATACCTGACTGGCATCAGGCGTGGCGCTGGTTTTCAGTGCAGGCCCTCGCGATCCTGGCCGTGCTCCCCATGGTGTGGCTCAATCTCCCGCCCGATCTCAAGGCCTATGTGCCGAAGGAATGGGGTCTGGCCATCATGTGCCTGGTGGCCGTGGCCGGTATCGCCGGGCGGGTGGTTGACCAGAACAAGGCTCCGCCGGCGTGATCTCTGCGATCCTGTCGTGGCTGACCGGCGGCTTCGTGGACAAGGTGGTCGGCCTCGGGCAGGCCTACCTCCAGAAACAGGTGTCCGAGGCCGAGTTTCGGGCGGAGGTCGAGAAGGCCGCACAGGAGACGGCCGCCAAGATCGAGGCGTCCTGGGCCGAGGCCACAGCCAAGGTGGCCGCCTCGACGCAAGACACCCTCAAGGCCTCCGCCATCCTGCAGCGGGCCTGGGCGGCAATCCTGTTCCTCGAAGTCGCGGTGCTGGTGTTCTACCAGATCGGCGCCCCGGCCTTTGCCATCATCACCGGCCGGGCGTGGCCGGATCCCGGCATCAGTCTGGAATGGGCCTATCTGCTGGTCGCCGCGATGATCGGGGCGGGGCCTCTGGTATTCCGAAAAGGTGCGGGAGGCGCCTAAAATAACCTTTTCGGATCAATTCCCCTGAAAACACGGGTGCGGGAGGCTAAGTGCCTGTGCTTGCACACAATTATTGCAGAACAACCGGTTCCAAAATGATCTGACCATTCGGTAAAATCTGCACGCGCATCTTGAGGCCGCTCTGCGCGACTGCTCGCAGAACGCGCGCAATATCCGCCTGTGTTACCTTTGCGGGAGTTCGCGGCATCAATACCTCCCCTTGGTCGAGCCCCAGTGCTGGCGCGCATATGGCTTCTCCGGCCCGCCGTAGCGCACGCCGGTGTGGTGCTCCGGGTTGAAGGTCCAGCTGGGCCAGATCCGCACGCTCGACCAGTCTATGCGCTCATAGACGCGCTGCATCACTGCGTTGCCGACGTGCTGCCAGGGTTCGCCCGGCGTGGCGCCTGAAATCTCGCTGATCATCGCCTCAAGGAAGGCGGCATCGGGGTGCGCCGCGTAAACCGGCGTCAGCAGGCCGGGGGCAGCCTCCTCGCTCTCGGCCACCGCATAGGCGGTGATGCCGGGCTCCGCGACGAGCTCATCAATCGGCCGCAGGCACTCGCTGTCAGCACCCGGCATGAACCCGCCCATCTCGTTCAGGATCTCGTACCGGATCACATCAGCCACGCCGCGCCACTCGCCCTGATCCCGGTAGGCGTTGACAAGCCTCTGGTTCCGCCACGGGCGCCGGAACACTGTGTCGTTGTTCCACGTGATATAGCGCCAGGTCGGGTGATGGCGCGGCCATGTCGCCATCCAGTGCAGCGGCGGAGGCCGCTCACCCACCCAGATGTGGTGCAGGATCTTCGGGATCACTTCCGCCTCTGCTCGATTTGGTCGCGCGCTACGTACCACACGACCATCCAGCCGCCGGCCGCACCGATCGTGAAATAGGTGAACATCACCCAGCCGATGAATGTCTCAGGCATCGTGGTGCTCGACCTCGCGCTGGCGCTTCGCCGGCTTCGGAGCCTCGACCTGGGGCGCGGCATCGACTGTCTCGGGCGTAGGCTTGCCGGAGCCGATCGCCGCCGAAAGCGCACGCATGCGCTCACCCAGGGCGTTGTTCACGGCCTTCTCGACGTTCTCGACCGCATCATGCAGCAGCACGAAGGCATCGCGGATCTGCTTCTGAGCATCGGAACTGAACTGCAGTTCGCGCTGCATGCGCTCCGTCATGTCGATGACGGCGAGTTCGAGGTGGTGAAGGGTGCTCATGGCTTGTCCTCTCGGTTGATGACACTCGGTGACCAGATCTGTGTACGCACCGGCGGGTGATTGCTGGCCGCATAGCCGCCGTCGAACTCGGTCTCTTCAGCCTTCCGGCGCATTGCCGTCGCCATGGTGGCGATGATGCCGGCACAAAATCCGCTCAGAAAAATCAGCGTTGAAATCAGGAACTCGATCATCGCTTTTTTCCCTCCAGTCGTTCCGCAACGAGCGTGGCGTAGCCGGCGATGTCCCGCCAGTTGTCGGCATAGTCAGGGTCGCCGTTGATGATGCGGCTGATCTTGACTGACATCATGATCAGCGCGTCGGTCTGGTCCGGTGCGAGCTTGGTGTCTTTCTCTCTCACCCAGAAATCGATGCAGCGGCGCAACTCATTGCTGATCGTCGCCTGCTCGAGATAGTTCCCGTAGCGGCCGCCACGCTCGTTAAGTATTGTGCCGATAGTGTCAGTCATGCTCGTCTCCGGCATTCACCCCCAAAAGGAATTTTTGAAGAGACGGACGTTTCATTGTTCTAATTGCGCGCAACTCATGTTGCCTAATGCGTTCGCGCGTCACACCAAATTCTTTTGCTACCTCTTCCAGCGTCATCCCTCCGCCACCGTCCAAACCGTAACGAAGCTCCAAGACCTTTTTGTCTTTTGGTGATAACGCGTTTAGCAACCTGGAAAGTGCTGCGCGATCGATCTGCATTACGCGAGGAGCCGCTATTGCCTTTACTTCATCCGCAGACATAGACACTTCACGGCTGTTTTTTTGCATGCGAACATATTTGATCTGGTCGGGCCATAGTTCCTCTGGCTCGCAGCGCAGCATTGAAGATATATCCATTGCAAGCTCTGACCATTCGCCGTTTTCAAGCAATGGGCTGGACCGAAAGGAAAACAGACCGTTAACATGTCCAACGTGTCGCCCCATTGCTCGAGCAAGAGCGGCTTGTGTTTCGTACCCTGCTTTCTGCATGGCTCGTAAAAGCCGAGCATTGCGAATGGTCACCTTGACAGAAAAGTCTGTCACCGCGACATCCTCCGCCCATACTCCGCAAGCAGAGCAGCTTCGGCCCTGCCGTCATCCTTCTTGCGCGCGAACAACTGCGACTGATCGGGCCATCTCTTGATGGCCTCTGCCCTCGACAGCGACTTGTCTGTCGTGAGCCCCATTGCTTTCTTCCACTTGACAGGTGTAACCACATCGGTGCGAATGCCGCAGCAGGCGAGCACCGACAGGATCGTGCCGACGTTCACGCCGAACCGGAATGCCGAGGTGCGGCCCATGCCGAAGGCATTCACATCCTCGACCATCGCCTTGGCGATCCTGATCTCGGTGTGGATGAGCATGTCGTGAAGCAGGGCGGCAGAGAGCTCCTTGCGGGAGCCCTTGCCGTGTCGCACCTCGACGGTGGGGAGATCGTCCACGTTCAGCAGACGATCGTCCTCGAGGAACGCAATCGCACCCGACAGGCCGGGATCGATCCCCACCACCAGCATCAGCCGAAATCCATCGACGCTGCGGCAGGCGCGGGCTTCGCGGCCGGAGGCGGCACCGCAGTCGAGCCAGTGGACGGCGGAGCCACTGACTGGGCGGGGGTAGGTGTCAAAGATGCAGCAGATGCGCTGTGGAACCCCTGCGCCGGCATTGAGGCCGGTCGGTCAATCCACCGATCAATCTGCAGAACTGGCCCATAGTTGCGATTGGTGCCCTTGGGCGTAGTTGTTTCGATCATGGTCGTGCCCGTCATTACGACTACGGGCAGTTTGCCTTGCTTCGCTTCGGGCGCATTCTGATATGCAGTGTGCAACGCATCAATTCCGGCAATGAATGCCTTTGCTGATGCCGCCACCTCATAAACCCCGCCGCCAAGTCCAGGTGGAAGAGCGGCGCGCATGCGGAAACCCTGCTTAAACTGACCACCGACCGGACGCTGCGGGATGCCTGCAGAAATCGGTTGCGTGATCATGATAGGCGCAGATCCAGTAGGAAAATCAATCCAGCCGACCTCGATGGTGGCCAAATCGAAAACGGCAGAAAAATTGGTGGTAACATCCACCGGACCCTGCTCGCCCTTATCGCGATCGCCTTTGCGGAACCACCGCCCCGCACGCGCATCGTATTTAAGCCACGGCGTAAAATCACCACCACCAGCATCAATGCTCAGACCAAGTCCCATAACCTTTTCCTTTTCCCAAATGCCGCGATGACGCCCGCGGCGATGCGTCAGTTCTTTGCTGATCGTTTACGGTAGCTTTCTGCTTTCCGTATCTTTGTGCAGATGCGGCATCTCTTTGCTCTGCGCGCTCCTACATAAATTGTATTCTCCATAGTGAATGAGTGACCATGCTTGCATGTGTCTTTCACACGTTCAGGAAACTGACGACCTTTCGTTCCTCTTCCTTTATTCCAGAGGTCAGCCATGTTTTGTTGATGAGTTCCGCACCAAAGATGATCTGGATTGACACAACACGGAACATCGCAGCGATGACACACGTGTGCGTCAACAGATAGCGGACCTTTGAAATGGTTGAACGACCAGCGATGAGCAAGAATGTGACCCCTGCTGTAAGCAAGTGTGCTGTCATTGTCGTGAAACTGGCCATAACCTTGGCGGTTAAGTGATCCGGTCCAAATCCAACACCCGCTTTCTGTAACGATTTCAACCTTATCTATGAACCTGTCAAATGACCGCTTAGTCATCAATACCCCCACACCTCAAAGCCAGCGCGGCGAGCATTGGGGTCGCTCCAGTAGAACGAGCCGAAATCGACAGCGATATACTTTGCGAGCTCAGCGGGATCGTCCGAGATCGACAGAAACCGCTCCAACGCCTGAGCGATCTTCACCATCGCATTCAGATGTTCGCGGGCGTTCTCGAGACGGTATGTCACCGCCTTCTTGTCGCTGATGTATGTAAGGCGAAGGTCAATGTTGTCGCTCGTCGCATATCCATAGCTAGCGACCTGGCGCGCATGCGTTTCGCTGATTTCTGACGGAACCCGAAACGTCGTCTTAATGTCCGTTATGATGCCGTGCTCTTCGTATTGAAGGTCAATATAACCCTTCATTGGCAACGGCATATCAGGGTGCGTCCAGATCACCTCGCGTTGATAGTGAGACGGCTTCCCATACGGGCGAAGTTCGGCAAGCCCATGCTCGACCATGCCGGCAATACCCTTGCGCTCCTTCTCACGATTAGGATCGGTAGATAGTGCTGAAAGCCGATCGAACTCTTTCACTGCATGTGCGATGCAATCTTCGAGCGGCGCGTCAGGATTATTCAGACCTATAATGATGCCGGCCTCGACCGCATTTCCGCGATGAGCGGCGCAGCCAACCGGCTGCTTCTTGCCCATGAGTTTCTCAAGGATGAACAAGCCGGGAGCATTCTGAAACAGGTTCAATGTGGAAGCAGAAAGATGCTTCAGCCCGTGGCGTTCGCAGGCGGAGCTCATGCAATCACCCAGAAGAACATGAACAGCCCGCCGAACACGATCATCGCGGTGATGAACGTGACGATGTCCTGCAGCTGGTCGAGAAGGGTGGTGCCCGGCGCCGCTGTGGGGGGAACCGACGCCGGGCGATGCGAGGCTGAGTGTGAGCGCGGAACACTACGCAGGACGTTGTGTGTATGCTCACTGTGGTGCGCCGGGTCCGCCGGCGCCGCGTCATCCGGCGTCATGCCGGAAGAGAGAGGGAGCTCCGACCAAGGACTAGTAAAATCGGAGCTCCCGACCAGCTGTGCGGAGGCACCTTTCACAGCTAGTTTTTTGTTGATAACACCCGACCCCTCGCAATAGGCGCACGGCACACGGTGCTTCTTCTGCACGTGCTCGATGGGGCAGATGTAGAAATGGATGTCCTTGCCGCTGCCGCCGCACTCAGGGCACAGCGTGAACGGAGAGGGCTGGATGTCGCGGTTCTTGCCGGTGACGATCATGCGGGCGTAGGCGGTCATGCGATCCTCGTCACGCGAACGCGCATTTCGCCGCGCACCATGAACTGACGCACCCGGAACTTCATGGGCGCGTAATAGGGGCGAACTTTGTTGATCTTCTTCTGGGTGGTATCAGCCACGACGATCGTTTCATCGATCTGCATCGTGCGCAGCGGATACTTGATGGGGCGGCCGGTCGAGCGGGTCATGCCGCCCTCCGCCAGTGCTTCCAGTCATAATCCTCGAGGGCAGCACGCGCGGCGATCTCGACCTGGCGACAGGCCTCGAACTCGGCGTCAGAACGTGCGCGGTCCATCCGATCGCGGGCTCGCCAGAGGGCGGCCTCGAGATCGGCGCGGGTGGGGGATGATGTAGTCACAAGTGCCTCCTGTGATGACAGGAGGCGACGGTAACACCAATCCGTGTTTTATGTCAACACAGAAATGTTTATTTCAGATTTTTGTAGCGCGGCTTGATATAGGCGACCGGATAAACCCGCTCGATCGGCACGTCCACGATGGGCGGTGCGTTATGGCTGCGGAGTGTGTAGAAGCCTGGCATGAGTGTTTAGTACGACACTACGTACAAGTCGCATTCATATCGGTGTTGACAGGCAACACACTTATGTGTTTTTCTGCCAACACCATGCAGCAAATCGATTATCTCGCACGTGCCGTTGCAATTTTTGGCAACCAGAGCAAGCTGGCGGTTGCAATCGGCTATTCACAGCATGCTGTCTGGCATGCGTTCAAGCGCGGTCGCGTGTCGCCAGAGATGGCTGTTGCGATCCACAAGGCGACCGCCGGCAAGATCAAGAAGCAGCATCTGCGCCCCGACATCTTCGGCGGTGGCTCATGACCCGCCACTGGACCGAGGCCGCCATCTCCGCCGCGCTCGACGGCACCTTCACCCGTGTGGCCGCAGACGGCCGCATCATCATCGACAACGTCGAATACGACTACATCCCGGTCTACGGCAACGACGGCAAGGTCAAGGGCGGTCACCGCGCTCCCTACAGCACGTGGACGCCAGAGGAAGACGGCATGCTGGTCGATTTTCGGCGCCGCAACATGGCTTTCAACGAGATCGCATGGCTGCTCTCCCGCACCGAGGAAAGCGCCATCGCCCGCTACAAGATCTTGCGCGGGAAGGGGCGGGTGTGATGCGGTATCTCTCCGTCTGTTCCGGCATCGAGGCCGCCTCCGTCGCGTGGCACCCGCTCGGGTGGACACCGCTGGCATTTTCCGAGATCGAGCCGTTCCCGCGCGCCGTGCTGGCGCATCACTACGCGGATGTCCCGTGCCATGGCGATTTCACCAAGCTCCGCGACGAGGCATGGATCGTCAACGCCGACGTGCTTGTGGGCGGTACCCCGTGCCAGGCGTTCTCCGTGGCGGGCCTTCGCAACTCCCTTGCCGACGATCGCGGCAACCTTTCCCTTGAATTCGTGAGGCTCGCAGATGCAATTGACGATTTTCGACTTGATGCCGGAAAGCCCCCTGCAATCATCGTGTGGGAAAACGTCCCCGGCGTGCTCAGTGTCCGAGACAACGCCTTCGGATGCTTCCTCGCAGCACTGGCTGGAGACGTTGCCCCCTACGTTCCGCCCCGAGGGAAATGGACTGACGCGGGTGTGGTTGCTGGACCCCAAAGAACAGTCGCGTGGCGGATCCTCGATGCCCAATACTTCGGCTTGGCCCAACGACGCCGCCGTGTGTTCGTTGTCGCAAGTGCTCGAGAAGGGTTCGATCCCGCAGAGGTTCTTTTTGAGCTCCAAGGCGTGCAGCGGTATTCTGCGCCGAGCCGAGAAGCGGGGGAAGGCGTTGCCGGAACAATTGAGGCTAGCCTTGGTCGCAGTCGCGGAGCAGGAACCCCGCCCGGCGCGTTGAGCCACTGGGACGGAGTTGAGCATCCGCACCCGACCCTGAACAAGGGTAGCGGTGGGGTCGGCGCGTCCAATCAGGAACTGTTCTCGCAGCGCGGGGCGTATTTGGTGGGCGATGTCACGACAGCCCGTATGGTCGCCTTTGGCGAATACGTGGACGATGGCACCGCCTCGACGCTGAAGCAGCGCGACTACAAGGACGCTACCGATCTTGTCGCTCATACCCTCAAGGGCGAAGGCTTCGACGCCTCCGAGGACGGCACGGGCCGCGGCACGCCGCTGGTGCCGGTGCAGGCGTTCTATTCGACCGAAGGCCGGTGCGACCGCTTTCCGCCGCCGGGTCTGTCGCCGCCGCTCAAGGTGGGAAGCAACGGTGGCGGTCAGCCGCCGGCCATCGCCTTCTCGTCCAAGGATCACGGCGCCGACGCATCGGAAGAGCTGTCTCCCACGTTGCGGGCCATGCCGCATGACGGTAGCCACGCCAATGGCGGTGGCCAGATGGCGGTTGCCATCCCGCTGCTGGAAGTCGGCAAGCGCACAGGCATCTCGACGGAGGATCCCCGCGCCGGGATCGGCATCGGAGATAACGGGGATCCCATGTTCACCCTGCAGGCAGGGGCGCGGCACGGCGTGGCCTATCCGCTCGACCTCCGCAACGCGGGCCGCGATCCGGACAAGATGGATGCCGTGAACCGCCAGGGCCTTGGCATCGGTGAGGATGGTGACCCCTCGCCGACGATCTCGACCGCCTTCGTCCCCGGCGTCGCCGCCTACGCCTTCCAGCCGAGGATCGCGCGGAACGGACGAGGCGGCATGGGCGACGTCGTCAACGCGCTCAATGCCCAGTCGGGCGGGACGGGGAAGGGCGATGCCGCTCCCTGCGTGGCGGTGGCGGACACGCTCGGTGTCGGTTCCAACCAGACCAGCGGCTTCGAGAGCGAGGTCGTTGCGGCAAGCATGGCGGTTCGCCGGCTGACCCCGGAGGAGTGCGAGGCGCTCCAGGGCTTTCCGCGAGGATACACGCGCATTCCGTGGAAGAAAAAGTCCGCCGAGGACTGCCCGGACGGCCCGCGCTACCGGGCGCTCGGCAATTCCATGGCGGTCAACGTGATGCGCTGGATCGGGAAGCGGATTGCGGAGGTGGTGGAGTGACCATGGCCGAACCACAGCCGCGCCTCGGGCCGAAGATCGCCAAGCAGCGCCGCAAGGACATCTGTCGCGAAATTATCGATCGCTGCCCGATCGGACACGAGTTCCCGGCGCTCGATCTCGCAGAGTTCAACGCGATGTGCGGGACCAGCTGGCCTGCGGCGAAGCACATGCTGAACGAGGAATATCCCGACCCGCGGCACGTGCATGTGCTGCACGACGACGGCCAATGGCGGGCGTTCTCATGGAACAATGCCATCTCACCGAAAACCGACTGGACGAAACTGTGCAAGGTCATGCGTGCGGCCGTCGAGGAGCAGGCGAAGGATTTCAGGAGCGCAACGAGCGATCAGGTCTGCGCCTGGGAGTTCAAGGGCGGATGCAATGGCCCGCTGCAGGCTGATCATGCCGGAATGCCGTTCGATGACATCGCCAGAGCATTCGTTGACGAGCATGGCGTGCCGGAGCTCATCGATGGCCCGCCCGGTGCGGGCAAGATGTTCAAGTGCATGGACACGGAAGCGAACTGGATCGGGTTCCACGCCGCGCGTGTCGTCTGGCAGCTGATGTGCCGCAGCCACAATGCCTCAAAGGGCAAGCGCGGTGACGAGAAATGAACGTCGAGGTGAGAATGGACAAGCCGGCAACCATCCAGGCTGACCTCGGAAACCTTCCGGCGGTGTTCTGGCCATACCAGGATCTGCGCATCTGGACGACATGGTCGTGGGTGCTGGTCAACGATCGATGGACAAAGCCGCCGTTCCAGCCGAACGGCATGCATGCGAAATCGCAGGGGCCGGAGACATGGTGCACCTATGCCGATGCGCTAGATGCCGTGAAGGCGGGCCGGGCTGATGGCATCGGCATCATGCTGCATGGCATGAAGAGCCTCGAGATCGCCATCGACATCGATCACTGCCGCGACCGTAACACGGGACAGATCGCGTCGTGGGCGCAGGAGATCATTGACGAGGCCACCTCCTACACCGAGGTGACGCCATCCGGCACGGGCGTTAGGATCATCGGGCAGGGAGATATCGGCGGGATCCACCGGCGGTTCAACAAGGTCGATGGCAGCGACGGCGGGCTTGAGGTCTACACCGCCGGGCAATCACGGTACATCACGATCACCGGCCTTCAGGTGCCGGGCTGCTGGCCGGTGGTGTCCGACATCGCCAACGTGTCGAGCCGGCTGGTGGAGAACAAGGGCAGGCTGCATGCCGTGCAGCAGACCCTCGAGGTGACAGCCCGGACATTCGAGCCGGCACCCGCGCACAACCCCGCGCCGGGCTCGATTGCATCCATGCTCGGTCTGCGGTCGGACGGAGACGAGCTCGACCGGCTGATCCGCCTTGGCGTGCCACAAGGGCAGAGGAGCGAACAGTTCCACCATGCAGTCGGCCTCGCACGCCGCCTCAACTGGACGCCGGAAAGCCTCGAGCGCGAGATGCGCAGCCATCCCGGCGGCATTGCCTCCAAATACCTCACGCCCGATCGCCTCACCGCCGAAATCTCCCGCTGCTGGGGAAAGGTCGAGGCACCCACAGTCTCGGCGCAGGACTGGGCCAGCCAGTTCGAGGCGCCCAAGGTCCAGTCCAATGACGCATTAACCCAGACCACAATGCTGACGCCGGTGGCCATCTCGAGCCCATGGAGCGAACCGCCCGAGGACATTCCGGCCCGCGAGTGGATCATCCGCGGCCTCATGATCCGCCGCCACATCTCGATCCTGGTGGCGCCCGGCGGATCCGGCAAGAGCCTGCTGTCAGCCCAGTGGGCCATCGCGCTCGCCATGGGCATGGCGTGGGGCGGGTGGACGCCGGTCGAGGCCCAGAAGGTGCTCCTCATCAATGCCGAGGATGACGGTGACGAGATGCGCCGGCGCATCCACGCCGCCTGCCGGGTCATGAACGTGAACCCGAAAGACCTCACCGGCCGCCTGTTCCTGGCCGACGATCCCCGCTCGATCGTCGTGGCCAAGACCACCAAGGACAAGGTCGTCACAGCCACGCCGCTGGCCGACGCCATCCGCAAGACGGTCGAGGACAATGGCATCGGCGGCGTCGTCGTGGATCCGTTCGCGGAGACGTTTGAAGGAGATGAGAACAGCAACTCAGAGGTGAAGTGGGCCGCGGCGATCTGGCGTACGGTCGCACGTGAAACGCACAGCAGCGTCATGCTTGTCCACCATACTCCGAAATATGCCAAGGGAATGGCCGGCGATGCGGACGCCGCCCGCGGCGCCGGTGCGCTCGTCAACTCCGCCCGCATCGTCTCCACGCTGTTCACAATGACCGAGGAGGAGGCCGCTCTCTTCGGCCTGAAGCCAGACGAAGCGTACCGCTATGTCCGGTTCGATGACGCCAAGGCCAACCTTACGCTCATCACCGGCAAGGCCAAGTGGTTCGAGAAGGTCAACCTTGAGCTACCGAACGGTGACGGGGTGGGCGTGCTGAAGCCGTGGAAGCCGCCCGGCGTGTTCGACGGTGTGTCGATCGAGACGATCACAGGGATCCTTCAGACGCTCGACGCCGGCCGGGATGGGGGGAAGTACCTCTACAACATCAAGTCGGGCCCGGAGGTCACCGCAGCCTGGGCTGGCTCCGTCATCATGGACGCGACAGGGTGCGACCGGGCCAGGGCCACGAAGATCATGGCCGAGTGGCTGCAGAGCGGGCTTCTGGTGCGGGCAGAATATACCCATGAGAACAGACACGCAAAGGTTGGGGTGCGTGTTGATTTCACGAAGAGGCCGGGGGATTTGTAATGCGTGCGTCTATTTTGATTTTAGCCACAGAAATGGACGCAGGTATTGACGCAGAAAGTGCGTCTATCATTCAAAACGGGTATAGTCCTAGACGCAAGACGCAAAGTGCGTCTATGCGCCTATTCGCTGACGCGCTCATGGGCGCATGGTCTAGGACTATCCCCGTTTCTCCCGCTGTTTTGCCCTTTGCCGTGGCATGTCAAAAATGGAGAAACGTGTGACGAAAAGCAGGAGCCAAATCGCCCTCGAGCAGCTGGACGAGGTCGCAAGGCAGGCAGAGCGGAGGTGGGGCGTCGGCCGGCTGCCTGCGCTCGTCTCCGTGGACCTGGCCGAGCGGTTCTGGCGGCAGAAGGAAAAGCTCGACGCCGCGATCACCGAGGAGGCGACGGGCGGATCCATGGCGAACGTGGAGTTCGAGGCCGGGCGCATGGTCAATGCGTGGATGGCCCTGGGAGCGGCTGCGGAGGCCGCTGGGGCTGTTCCGCTGTCTCCTAGGCACCTTGAGGCCCGGTTGCCTGATGGCCGCCTGGTGGTCGTTTGTGGTGATCCTGTAGAGGCTCACCAGATCGCGGGTGATCACCGCATGGCGTCGGTCTGGAGCATGGAGGAGATCGCACGCGTCCTCTGGCAGTTCGAGATGGTCAACGACGCCAAGGTCGTGTGGCCGGGGGCAAAGGTCGAGGAGGCGCGGGTTGACCCGACGAGAGTGTTACCAAAGGTCAGGTGGGATGTGGGCGACGAGTTGCCTGATGGGCTCAAGGCGTGGGCGGCGGGGTGACGCAAAGTAAATATTCCATAACATTGTGTATGTGGAAACATTTCGGAGATCATCTTGCGTAAAGGCGGGAACCCAGACATCGCGAAATATTCGCCCTGGAAGAAGGGCGTAAGCGGCAACCCGAGCGGCCGGCCCAAGACGCCGGAGGAGGTGCGCGATGCCTTCCGGGCGGCATCGGCGCAGGCTGTGCGGGTGCTGGTGGACATCATGGCGAACGGCAAAAGCGAGCAGACCAGAGTGAAGGCGGCCGAGGTCGTGCTCGACCGTGCCTACGGCAAAGCCGTCGCCCAGGTTGACGTTCGGGTAGCCGACGTTGGGGCAATGCATCTGCAGCTGCTCGAGGAGATCCGAGCTCGCCGGCAGGAGCGCATCGGCCAAGCGCCGATCGATGTGACGCCGACCCATACTGATAAGGTCGAGGAGTATGACCACTCGAAACCGAATGATTGAGGCATACTGAAAGATATCTCTTGACTGTACCGTAGAGAGTAGCTATAGTATGAGCATCAAGAGGAGGACGACATGACCAAGACCGAGCAACAGACCCGCATCCTGGCCGCCATTACTGGTCGCGGCTGGATCACCGCCGAACTCTATATCGACGCGGCCAAGGAGCTTTATGCCCGCGGCATCATCAAGCCCGACGTCCGGTACACTGCGGTCGGCAGCCGCAAGTCGGTGTGGGTGGCGGCATGAGCCGCCAGACCCCCCCGGCCCCGGCCGGGTCCCCCGCCCCCGCCGCCGGTGACGGGCAGGGTGGTGCGGCCGACAAAAAAATACATCCCCGCAAGGTCGCCCTCTACCTTCGCGTGTCAACCACCGACCAGCATGCCGAGAACCAGGAACGCGAGCTCCGCGCCATGGCTGATCGCGCCGGGTGGGAGATCGTCGTGGTATACAAGGATGACGGCATCAGCGGCGCCAAGGGCCGCGACCGTCGCCCTGCCTTCAACGAGCTTTGCAAGGCGGCCACGCGCCGCGAGTTCGACATGGTTGCGTCATGGGCGGTCGATCGGTTGAGCCGCAGTGTGCAGGATCTTTCGACGTTCATGAACGACATGCGGTCACTGGGGATCGACGTGTTCCTGATGAAGCAGGGTGTGGACACCTCGACGCCATCCGGCCGCCTTGTGGCGAATGTATTTGCGTCGATTGGCGAGTGGGAGCGCGAGATGATCATTGATCGGGTGAAATCCGGCATGGCGCGTGCGAAGGCTCAAGGGCGGAGGCTTGGCAAGCCGGCGGTGCCTGATGCGAAGGTGGCGGCGATCAGGGACGAGCTTGGCCGCGGCACTGGGATACTGAAGACGGCACGGCTGTGCGGTGTCGGGACGTACACGGTTCAGAGGATCAAGAAGGAGATGGTGTCATGAGGAACGTGATTGTCGTGTCGTGCCTGGTGCTGGCGGCGGTGACTGTGCCGGCGGTGGCGTGTGAAGAGAAGGCGAAGGCTGTGCCTGACAGTGTTGTTGTGACGGATGAGCAGCCTGCTGCGAAAGAAGCTGGTGCAGGCACATATGTGCAGAAATCTCCCGTATGCAATGCAGACAGCGGCTGCATTCCCGAAGTCGATCCACCTGTGCAGCAGTAGCGGAGTGATGGCGATGACCGACATCCCGATCCCGCCCGCCGTGGTGGAGGCTGCTGCGCGGGCGATAGCTTTCCCGTTTGATTGGGAGAACGGTGACCCTATGTGGCGAGACGTTGTAAGGAAAAACGCTATCCGCATTCTCCGTGCCGGGTTGGCAGCGTGGCCGGGGATGTCTCACGCGCACAATGAAGAAGGCGAGATCAAGGATTGGGCGATATGGTACGCCCTGCCTTGGCATCGTGCAGAAATATCAAATGGCATCATCCTCCCCCTCACGGAGAACAGCAATGATAAAGCCTGAAAATGTCCCCGAGCCTGTCTGGCGCGCGGCAATGTCAACGTATCACAAGACGCTGCGAAAGAACCCGGCGATGGCGTGGCAGGAGGCGATTGTGGCGGCGTTCCGCGAGTGGCCGGGGGTACTGCACGAACAGCAGGAATATGGCGATCCCGACCTTATCATC
>ERZ724522.667-NODE-667-length-20959-cov-4.915136_pt1 | contig 20959 bp, 24 predicted proteins | sample MGYA00376055_ERZ724522 | MGnify/ENA primary metagenome ERZ724522 (study PRJEB28724, sample SAMN07190884) | wastewater metagenome | isolation source: effluent of sewage treatment plant in Hong Hong | place: Hong Kong | collected 2016-03-17 ...
CGGCTAGACGCATTTGATCGCAGCCTGCTGGAGGACGTAGGTTCGGATGCGAACGCTACCCCTGCCGACCAGTTGCTGCTGTTGGAAATGCTGTTTCGCAGGCGGCAGGAAGAGAGGAAAGTAGGATGAAGTACCGCAAGTATGACCGGCTGCTCAAGCCGGCACACTGCCCTTCGTGCGGGCAAAAAAGTAAGCACATTAGTCGGCGCAGGCAGAACACTTCATATTGCGATAGCAATTTAAACTACCGCGTGCTGTGCAGGTCGTGTCAGAAAGACTCTAACTACTACTGGGCCGAGATGTGGAAAGAGTATTGGTACAGCCAAGGGTGCTAGGTCAGAGGAGCCTTGTGATGAATAACAAGTTCGGTGGCCGCTGCCTGCACTGCGGCGAGTGGGGCGAGCCCTTGGCCGGTCGCTTTCGGCGGGTGGCTGGGGTTCTGAAGCTGTTCCATAGGGGGTGCAAGTAGTGAATGTGATCGTGGCTGGATCGAGAGGCGTTACAGACTACCTCCAAGTTGTAGAAGCGATGGCTAACGCGGCCCTGTTCGGGATCGTTCCTACGTGCGTTTTCAGCGGCACGGCTCGCGGTGTTGATCGTCTGGGCGAGCGGTGGGCCTCCGAACGAGGCGTCTTGATCCACTACTTCCCGGCCGACTGGGACACGTTAGGCAAGCGCGCAGGCTATGTCCGAAACGCCCAGATGGCCGACAGCGCAGACGCCCTGGTGGCGCTCTGGGACGGCGACAGCCGTGGGACGAAGCATATGATCGACCTCGCCAGCGCTAAAGGGCTAGAAGTAATGGTCTTCCGAGCAGGCTAGGGCTGATCTCCCCAGAATCTCCCTGTAGAAACGCAGCGGTCACGCCTTCATAGGGAAAAACTGGTCGGGGTGAGAGGATTCGAATTTCCACGGAGGGGGTCTTCAGGGAAGGCGTTGTCCAAAGATCAAGCCCTTGGCTACGCTAGTAACTTCGAAAACACCCCTATATCCCCCGGAAACACCCCCGTTGGTAAATATACTTGCGAAACCGTTTTGCAGGAGCTAAACTGCAAGCGCCTAACAAACACAACCTACTGGAGCAAATCATGAACGACGTGACGAAGGATCTGCTGGAGGCGCTTCGATTCCTCCTGTCCGCGCACGGGGAACAACTCGATCTAGCATTCGCGCAGGCTCACGACGCCATCGCCCGCGCCGAAGCCGCGATGGCCGAACCCCCGCCCGACGCCGATGGCTGGATTCCGTGGGCGGGTGGCGAGTGTCCGGTTGATTCGAAACGAACCTGTAGGTCGGGATACGCCGGTCGATCTCAGGTATCGAGATTCAGAAATGTGGCCCGACAAGCTAGGCGTCCCGTCTGGCTACTGCCATCTAGCGTCTTCAAAGCCCTATTGGCGTAACGACGGCGGCTCGTGTGACATCATCGCCTACCGGATCGTCCGCAAGTAACCCACGCACTCCGCCTGTCGCGACCTGCAATCCGAACCCCATGATCGCAGGTCGCGTACAGTCTCAACGACGTTACGGCTCGTCTCCGGCATCTCCGGGCACAGTACGCTGCACATTGCCGGCACGGGCGGCGTGCTCGGCTCTGTAGGCTTCACGTTCTCTTTCCAGAAGCCGCAACTGGTCAGCAGTCCAGTCGTCGCAAGGACCAGGAGGCAGCGACCTGAACTCACGGTCTAGCTCCCGGACCTTCCGTGCAACTCGATCACGTTCTGCCTGGGCGACGGTCGCCCGCTCGGCCTCAGCGTCAGCCCTTCGACGTGACTCTTCAGCGCCGGCGTTCGCAGATTCAAGTTGCTGTTCCAGGGTGCCGATTCTTGCATCCGCAGCAGCGCGCGTTCCGAGCCGGTAGCCCAGCCCGCCAGCAGCCCCAAGGCATACGACAATGACGACGAGGCGAACTTGAGTTGTAAAGGGGAAAACCACACGTCACTCTCCTTTCGGTTGGACACCGCGCCAAGCGTCGATGGCCTTGCTTAGAACCGCGCTGCCGGACCAGGAGGCGAGGTAGCCCCACCAGATCCAGTCGGTTACGGCGTTGGCGGTTGTGTAGCGCATGAGCACCCAAGTGGATGCGGCAAATGCGCCGAATGCGATCACTCGCGAGCTGGAAGGCCGACCGTTCTCGTCCCGCAGCATCTCGCCGAAGTCGAATTTGCCGCTGGACTGCGCCTTGATGACCACGTAGCCACTCGCCAGTAGCGACACGGCCAGCACTACGTTGGTCGGGTCAAGCCACTCCTTCATGCGACCATCTCGACACCGAGGGTCTGGCAGGCGACTTTGTAAATCTCGAAGCGTTCGACCTGCCCGTTGTAGCCGCCGTTGATCGCGCGGGTGATCTTGCGGAACTCCTGCTCGTCGGCCAGGGTGTTGAGTTCCTTGTCCGCCCAGAACCAGGCGGCGGAGCGGCAGGCGGCGATTACCTCTTCCAATATCTCGGGCTGCTTGAGCAGACGCAGGTCGCCATACAGCGCTTTGGATACGCGCTTGTAGTTCGACCGCCCGGTGATCTGAATGAGCCCGCGGCCCTTGAACCGAATCCCGTCGCCCGGCTCCGTGTTGCCCAGATCCCCTCGCCCTTCGTAAGCCGCCCCGGACGCGATCTCGCGGGTGTAGCGCAGCGAGCCCGACTCGTGTGCGATCTGAGCGAGGAAGGCTGCTTCGCGAGCAGGCGTGTTGATGCTGAACTCTTCCATGGCATCCGTGAGCGGCCGGTAGTACAGCAGCGCACGGCGACCGGCGAAGGGCATGATTTTCTGGAGCTGGGTGAGAGTGACCATGGTCAGATGTCGATTGCGAGAGTGGGTAGGGACGGGGCGACACCTTCGATGAGGCCGTCGCGCACATACACGTTCTGGCCGACGGTCGCAGAGCCACGCGCCATCAGCACGCCGCCATCGGGGAGGGTCACTTGGGCTACGTCGCCATCGACCAACGTCACCTCGCCGATTTGCAGCGGGGCCGTGGGGAAGAGCTTCTTCAGGCGGGTGTATAGGTTGTAGCTGCTCATACCTGCGTCTCCACCCCGATGGTCTGCCACACCTCCGGTAGCCCGGCGTCGATCGAGGTGCTGCGCACCAATCCGACCCGCGATACCGACCCGTCCAGATAGCGGACGTACTTGCCAGGGGTGATTATCCCCGTTGCGTTTAGCACTGGCAAACGGAGATTTACCAATGCTTTACGGCCCGTGTCTCCGAGCACGGCGCGGGCGCGCTGGCGGATGGCGGCTTCCTCGGTCATGAGCGGGTCGCTGATCGAACCGGCAGCAAGATCGCCAGCCGTCCCGAAGCGCGTGACCTGCCCAGCGTAGCCATGGGTTGTGCCGCTGACGAACACGCGGTTGTAGTCCGGCTTCGTCTGCCACTCGATCCCTTCGCGGGTGACAACAGCGACGGGCAGCTCGAAGTCGGGCGTGACGGTCCCCCACTCCCACGGCATGTCCGGGTAGCGCGGGAGGATCGAGAGCGAGTCCGCGGTCGGGTGCGGCTGCACGTAGGCGCCCACTGCGTTGGCGATATTGAGCACGCCGTCGATGTACGTGCCGTTGTGGGTCCAGGCGCCCGCGGGCACGAGCCAGTCGGTAATGTTCCAGTCTAGCGTCCAGCCGAGCGGGTAGCCGTTGTCCGTCAGCACGTCTTCCATGAGCTGCTGGGCCGAGCGGTCGATGGTCGGCACGACACTGACCAGCGGCGAGTAGGGAGCGGCGAGTAGCGCAGCCTTACCCCGCCCCGCGACCCGCAGGCTGGTCTGGCCGAAGGTGCGTTCGCGGCTGATGCCTTCGACGATGACGCGATACGGAGAGCCGTTGATCTCGATCTCAAGCTCCACCGGCACGCCGCCGCTCGGCTGTACGTCGTCTTCTGCGCGCAGGTCCATCGTGGCGGAGAAGCTCCAGACCCACGAATCCACGTCGATGGTCAGAGCGACCTGCTGCGTGAGCGCGGAAAGATCGAGGTTCCCGCTGATGCGGGTGACTTGTACGGTGTTGAGCACGAAATAAACCCTCCTGGTCGGTACGACAACCGTCGCAGTGGGCGGCGTGACGCTCGACTTCTCACAGATGAAAACCAGATGCCCGTCAGCCGGCCACGCGCCGTCGAAGACCAGATGGCTGCTCGGGATGTAGCAAGGGTCCGGTCCGGGAATCGGCGGCAGCACCCACATGCCTGCGGGCGGACGCATGGCGTACTGGAACGGAATGTCGCGCTGTACGGTAGTCCGACGCCCGTTGCCGGAACGATGGTTGAGCAGCCGCCCGCTTCGCGTAGCCGCTTGGAAACTCGACTCCCGCGACGGGCGACGATCGCGCAGCATCTCTTCGTACTGCGACCCGACAGCGCGGCTAACCCGGACGCCTTGCTGAAAGCCGGTGACTCTCGACGGGCGGCGATCCCGGATCATCGCCTGGTAGCCCGACCGGCGCGTGGCCGTGGGCAAGCGGATAGCCTCTTGGTGCGGCACTGCTCGCTGCTCGCGCACGGCGACGAGCGTGTTGGTCATATCCACGAGTACGGACGCATCCAGCGGCTGCGCTTGCTCGTGCGGCGCGTCGGTGTAGGCCGGCAGCTTCTGGGCTTGTTGCTGCTGGCTGCTGGCTTCGTGGCGATTGGCTACGGCGCCCTGCCATGCAGATGCTGCGGTGCCGACCGTAGGGCGCTGGGCGCGGCTCTGATAGACGACATCGAAGCTCGCCGTCAGCTCCGGGAGAACCCCGGCGAGCGTTGCCTGCGTGATCGGGGCGACATTGATCGCGGCGGTTAGCGCGGGGAGGACGGCGTAGAGCGTGATCTCCGTGTTGCCGGACGGAGGCGCACCGACCTCGCCGAATACAAGATCCGGCCCTCCCGGTGTCTGCTGGAAGAGGAGGTCGGAGTCAGCCACCGATCACCCCAGCGTGCCAGAAACCAGTACGGTAGTGCCTCCTGCGTAGAGCGTGACGTTCGGCAGTTGGATCTCGCCCGTACCCGACGGGTCGCTTACGTCGCAGTCGAATGCGTGGGTGTTGTTGGCCGTCACGACCCGCGCCCACAGCGCGTCGCCGGTTGCCTGCACCAACGGGGTGTCCGACGAGGTGAGTGTCAGCAGGCCACCGGAGACGGTGCCGCAGGGCTTGTCGAGTTCGATCTCCGTGAGCAGGACGCAAGTGGTCGGCAGCCCGTTGCCAGGGCGCGCACCGCTGTTGTCGTAAATCTGGATCTTCGCGTTGCCCGTGCCGGCGTCGAGAAAGTCCCTCGTGCCGATCAGGCGGGCGTCGCGATGCTCAGTGGAGATGGTGATCGTCATAGCGGAGTGGGCGAGAGGTTATCGGCGATGACCGCTCGGTAGTTCTGCTGGTAGTCGAACGAGACGACGGTGTATTTGCAGTCGCCAGCGATGTAGCGGAACTCGTAGGCACCCGTCGTCGCGTCGCTCCACGTGGTGGCGATGGGCCGCATGTCCGGCTCGCGAAACAGCCAGACCTTGCGATGTACGGGGGTGTTCGTCGGTGTGTTTTTGTACTTCACCGTGCCGGAGAGGCCGAACAGCCCGCCGTACAGCATGTCCTGCGCCTTCAGCGGCTTTCCGAGAGGCTTGGTGCTAGCGAGCGGGACCGAAGACCCGGATGCCTTCAGCGTTCCCCCGAGGAGCTTTTGCGGGTAGGCGGGATCGAACGCCATGACTTAGCGCCAAGGGCCGGTGACATCGAACACGCCGACGCCGTAGAAGCCGGTCGTGCCGTTGGTCCCGCTACCGCCGTACCCGTAGCGGAGGGCGAGTAGCCGTCGGCCAGCCATGTCGTTTTGTCCTGCCACCGTGTCCTTGGACGTGAGCGCAAAGCCGGTGTTCTGCGGAACGAAGTACGCACCGGGGAACACGCCTCGCAGCGTGAAGATCGCGTTGTTGGCACCCTCCATGACCAGCGTCTTCGACAGGTAGAAGCCGTTGTCCGGCTGGTTCGGGTATGCCATCATGTAGCCGCTGATGTAGGCGATGCCAGAGCTGTAGCCTGACATTGCGAGGTAAGTCTCGGCGGTGGGCCGAACTGCCACCGACGAGCCGATGCCGGTGTAAGAGCGCGGGGCGTAGATGTGGGCGTACTGCGGGTCCCAGGTGTAGAACATCGTGCTCGGGTATTGAGCGTTGGATGCGTTTCGGCAGCCGATGCACGAGGAATACACGTCGGTGGAGCCCGCCGCGGCGAAGTCGCCGAACCAGTAGAACGTGCCTTGCGAGGTCACGGATACGGCGTCTTGGGGAACCGCCCACACGTAGAAGATGCGCCCGTCGCCGATGACCGCCCAGTTGCGCGAGGTGCTGTCCGCGGTGTTGGACTTCAGCCAGTAGCCACCGCCGCTGATCTGCGCGTCGGTCGGATAGAGCCCGGTGCCGTTATCGACGGTGGTCATCGTCTCGAAGCCGCGGACACGGGCGTTCGTGGCGTTGGTGTCATCGACGCGCAGATAGTGGCCGAGGGCTGCGGGATCGGTCGATTTGTACGCGGCGTAGTTCCCGGTCCCATACGGCTTGGACCAGCCGAGCGGGGCGACCTTGGTAGTGATCGTGCCGGCGGCAGTACCGTTGGCGATGCCCGGTGCGTCGAACGTGACAGTGTTCGTGGTGGTCGCGGTCACGCGCCACTCGCCGTTGAGCGCGGAGAGCGCGCCCGTCACGCCGGAGATCAGCGACACGCTACCGACCTCGAACGAGTGGCCGGTGGAGATCGTCATGGTCGCCACGTTGCTCGCGACGACGAGCGAATCGACAGTCTTCAGCCCGAAGCCGTTGATGAGGCAGGCGTCGAGCACCGCGATCATCGCTCCGACAGTGCCGTTGAGAGCGGGGGCTCCGGCCATGCCGGAGTGCATGTATTTAACGGGGATGGTAGCCATGTGTTTCCTTTACGGACGATCCACGTCGCCTCTAACAAGCAAGGTGAATTGATCGTTGATGACAGTCTCGGGGCCTTGCTGCACGGTACGAACGACCCACACCGGGAACTGGCAGCCAACGGTGTTGAAGCGCAGGACGTTGTTGGTGCTCCAGCCGGACCCCCAGCCAATGGCCCGCAGCGTGAAGTAAGGCTGACCGGTGGCGGGGTTGATCGGGCTGAGGTCGCTCGACGTGTTGCCAGTGGCGATCACACCGACGTGCTCGCCGATCACTTCGAACGCGGTCGTGTTCGTGAAGCGAAGCGCCCAGCGCTCGGTCAGCGCGCCGACGTTGGTCACTTCGATCGGGCTGAGAACGTCGTTGTAGGTGCCAGTGGCCGGCGAGCCGATGACGGTCTCGGACCAGACGTTCGTCCAGGTGGCCTGATCGAACAGCGTCGAGACGCGCGCCACGAGGTCGCCGGCTACGAGCGCGGAAGAGAGGTAGCTGCCGAGCGGGTAGTCGTGGGTGACGGGGCGTGTGAAGCTGATGTCGCCGCTGATCTGGGCGTCGCGGACGAGCATCATGTCCTCGATGCGGTGCTCGATCTTGATCGGCTGCGCGTAGCCCGTGACGCTGGAGAACGTAACCAGTCCTGCTTCGAGGTTGGCGCTGTACCCGGTGTTGATGACCTGCCCGTTGGCGTCGATGATGCGAACGCGGGAGAGACGTACCCGGCCGCAATTGACCGTCTGGCCGTTGCTCACGGTGATCGGGCCAACTTCAGCGCTGTGGCCGAGCACGGCGAAATCGCCCGGCTTGAAGATGGGTACGCGGCCATCGGACGGCAGGCGAACCGGGTCGATGCCGAGGATGTCGGCGTCGAGCGGCAGGTAGGTGTAGGCCGAGGCGTTGTAGCGCAGGGTGTCGGCTTGCACACCTTGGCTCTGCACGTACTTGACGCCGGGGATCTCCAGATACGAGAGGTCGATGACGTTCGGCTCGGTGCCGGCCCATGCGTCGGGCACCCGCCGGCCGAAGCGTAGCTGCACGACACCCGGCTCGTAATCGACCTTGCCGAACACCCCGAAGCTACCCGCCGTTGTCGCGCCGGCCGCAGAGCCCGTGGCGATGTTGCCGTTGCTGTCGGAAGTGGCTGTGAAAGTAGCGCCATCCGGCCAGGTGCCGGCGACCGAGAACGAGCCGTTGCGCAGCGGAGCGACCGCGGTGCGGAACATCGCGCAATCGACCGTCAGCGTGGTGCTGGCGCCGGAAAGCGGGGGAGCGCCGTTGCCGGACACATACGAGAGCGTCGGCGAAGCGCCCGTCGGCCACTGGCTAATGACGGTGATGCCGTTGCCGGTGGTGCTCGTCGTGCTGACGGAAGTGCGGTTGAGGATCTGGCCCACCACGGTGCCGACGCCGGTCGTCGAGGCGGGGTTTAGGATCACGTCGGTGCTGTCGTTGCTCGTCACATAGACATTGCTGCCGATGTGGAAGCGGCTCGGGGAGCCGTTGATCCGCAGCTCGGTCAGCGGGAAGTTGTACGACTGCGCGCCGATGTCGGTGGTGTTCGTGACCTCGATGTTGAGCGGGTTTGCACCGGACGCGAAAACGGTAACGGTGACGTTCGCGACTTCCATGCCGACGTACTCGAAGGTCTCACCTGAGAAGCTCGGGGCGCCTCCGGCGCTGCTCAACGCGTAAGGCGGGACGATGGTGGTTTTCTTGTACTTCGGCAGATTGACCGGAATGCCCGTGATCGACTTGCTGATCGACAGCACGCCGGTCGTGTAGTTGATCGAGCCGATCGTCACGGTGCCGGACAGGTGCGCCATCTTCACGGCGCCTGCGCCGTCGTCGTAAATCGAGAACCGGGTTTGTGCCGTTCCGATCGCGCTCGTGTCGTAGATGGCGGACGGAATCGACACCGGCATCGACGCGCTGAAGGCACCGGGGCGGATGTTGCTAGGCGCTCCGGCTTGCCAGTTGGCACCCATGTCCGTGAGGCTCGTTACCGAGGCGGAGGCTCGGGTGGCTTCGGTGATCGCAACGGCGATCGTGGTATTCACGGCCGGTGCGCTGGTAGGGACCAGCAGGACTACGCCGGTAGCGTAATCGACCGTGCCGGTAGCGTAGCCGGTTAGGCCGCCCGCGCCGTTGTCGAATGCACTACGCGCCGCGCCGTCGTTCCAGGTGATCGCCAGCGTATTCGGCTTGATCGCAACGCCGATGTCCAGTCGCGCGTAGGTCTTTCCGACGAGAGACGCTTCGGATGCGAGGTTCGGGATGAGCGAGAGCTTCGGAGCGGTGACGGCCGGTGCCCAGGCGAAGAGGATCTGGCTGCCAACGTCGGGTAGCGCGCCGAGCGTGAGCGAGACGGTGCCGGTCGAGAAGTTGATCGAGCCGATGCCGTAGGAACTGTCGGTGCCGCGCAAAGCGCCGGAGCCGTCTTCGGTGAGCACGTACCAGCGGCCCTGCGCCCGGTAGCTCACCTGCAAGCTGCGCTTGGCAGGGACGGCTTCGAGGGTCGTCACCCAGGTTAGGCGCTGCGAGACGATTGTGACCGGAAGCCCGAAGCTCTTGGTCACGAGCGTCGGGCTCGTGGCGGGGGTGAAGACGACGGTATGCACGCCGCCAGAGGCGCCCCACGGGGCGGTCGTCAGCGAGAGGACGCCGTTGCTGTAATCCACAATGCCGACTTGCGCCAGGGTAGCGGAGTTGAGCAGCGTGCCGCCAGAATCGACGAGCGTGATGCCGTCGCGCACAACGCTCAGGGAGCCGGGCAGGATGCCGCCACCCACGAACATATCGTGCGAAGCGTCGAAAATCTGGATCGGGTTGATCGTGAGCGCACTGCCGGCGGCGACGAGCGCAGCGGACTGCTGGTTGAGTCGCGCATCGGCGATCGGCGTCTCGACCTGGGCGGAGGGCACGAGCTGCGTGAAGATGGACTCGGCAGACACGGTGAAATCGCCAAGGGTCACGGCATCGGCGATCGGTGTCACTCCGTAGTAGCGCGCGGCGTTGGCGACGACGGTATTGCGCACACGGGTCTTGCTCTGCATCTGCGCTTCGGTAGGAAGGAAGCGGGTGGCGTCGAAACCAGCAAAGTCGTAGCGCAGCGTGTCACTGACGCCGAGAGTGATTTCCTGCCGGGTAAAAGTGCCTTTGTCGTCTTCGAATTCGCGGGTCGTCGCGGCGACGGTCGTCACGCGCACGAACTGAGAAACCTCGGTCGTCAGCCCTTCGCCCTTGATGAGCACCAGGGTGGCGCCTACGACGGGCAGCGATGCTTCCGTGCGGTCCAGCAAGGTGACGGTCATCTGGCCGGCCAGGTGGTTGCCGAACAGGTAGCCCCCGAAAGGCGAACCGAAGGCCAGGTAACTCTCGATGCGGGACTTGGCATCTTCGCGCCGATCGAACGTGGAATCCGTGGTGAAGAGCGTGATATTGACCAGCGGATCTTCGGGCGGCTCAGCGACGATCATGTTGGCGCCGTAGTACCCGTCGGTGTTGTCGCTCTGCACGGTCGCATGGACTTTGCGCAGATTGACGCGCCCGCCGGCACGGTCGAGTTCAGAAATGTCGGGGAAGATGCTGTTGGAAACGGCGTCCTCGATGATTTCGGCAGTCGGTGCCCCGCCGCCTTCCGGCGTGTCGAGCATGACCTGAGATTTGACGAGCTTGATGTCGCCGGCAAGGATCGCCACTGTTTAAACCTCCATGAAGCGCAACGTGACCGTGTAGAAGTCCGTCGGCTGCGGATCTTGGTATTGAACGACGGGACGCGCTTCAATCGCGGCTCCGTCCTGGTGACGGAAGATCACGTCGTAAGAAGTCCCGTTGATGGTAAGGGTCATCTGCCGTTCTGGCACTGCGCCCCAACTTACAAGTGTCGCGAGCGTTGCGCGTTGCATCCACGCAGAGGCTTCGTCCTCGGGTTGCAGGGTGATCGGCCGACCGGCGATTCGCTCGGAGGCCATCACGATTAGCGCGCCGGAGACCGAGCGCTGGACGCTTTGTTCGACCGGCGCCCAGTCCAACTCATCGGACCAGTAGAGGTCGGGGTGCAGGTCGATCGTGGTGGTGTTGTAGGTGAGGGTGATAGCCATCAGGCACTCCGTCCAAAGGCAGATTCGAGGACTTGCACCAGCGTGGTGGCGTCGGCCTGAGAAGCGACATTCACGGTGCGCTTGAAGCCGGCGATATTCACAACCACGGGCGTGGAGTTGGTGGTGGGTGCGGCTTGGGTCTGGTTGCCGGTGCGCGCCATCATGTTGCCGTACAGCTCACGCTCGGCGATCTTGCGCAGGAGCACGTCGATGCCCTCGCCCATGCGCGGGTCGATCAGGTTCGAGTAGCCTCCGGTCTGGAGATTGCCGTTACCGTCGAAGAGCGTCGAGGCCACTTGCCGGGCGCGAGTCTCGTCGAAGCCGTAGCCTTGAAGCGTAGCGGCCACAGACATAGGCGTGTAGCCCATCGCTTCGATCCGCTTGCCGCTGGCGTCGGTGGCGAAACCGTCGGCGTCCATCAGGTTCTTCCGCTGGATGGCGCTGGTCTCGGCGTCGATGGTCGAGATGTTCTCGCGGCGCTTGGCGATCTCCGCGTCTTTCGCTTCCGCTGCCGCGTAGGCTTCCTCGGCGGAGGCGCGGCGCTTGGCGCGGAGGGCGTCGATCTCTTCGTTGATCTGCTTGATGTTCTCGGCCAGCAGCTCGGCTTCAGTCTGCTTGAGCTTTGCCGAGGCGATACGCGCTTCGATCTCGGCCTTCTTGGCTTCGGTGAGTGAGTTGGTGGCGATGAGCTGCGCCTTCTCGGCTTCGGCCGCTGCGAGGACGGCTTTCGCCTCGGCGTTGGCGGCTTCGATCTTGGCGCGGATGACCTTGATCTCCACTTCCTTGGCGTCGATCGAGTCGCGGACCTTGCGGATCTCCAGATCCTTGACCGCCAGCCCGGCTTCGACGGCACGGGTCACGTCGCCTGCGCGGATGGCGGCGGCTTCATCAGCCTTCGCCTGCTCGATCAGGGTGTCGGTGTAGAGGGCTGAGGTGCGGATACGCGCCTGCTCGACGGCAAGGGAGGCTTGCGTCTGCGTGGCGACGCGCTGGAGGGCGCTGATCTTGCGGTCGGCGGCTTCGGCTGCGTCTTTCAGGGCGTCGTTGTAAAGCGCCTCTGCGGCGGCGGCGTCCTGCGTGGCCTTGGTCAGTTGCTCTTGTGTTGCCTTGCCGAGTGCTTGCTCGATGAAGACCTTGCGCAGGGTGACGATCGACGCTTCGTGCGCCTTCTTCAGATCCCCGAGCCGAGCGGCGTTGTCCTTGTAGGTTTCGGCAAGTACCTTGTTCGACAGGGCCTCTTGACCGGCAGCAGCCGCCTTCTGCTTCGACACTTCAGCGTCGGCTTCCTTGGCCTTGATCGTGTCTTCGATCTTCTTCAGCGCTTCTTCACGGGCCTTGTCGATCTGCCCTTCGGACTCATAGACCGCTCGCGCAGCGGCGAGCTGGGCCTTGAGCACATCCACTTCGGCTTTCTTGGCAGCGGCGTATTCGCGGGAAGCGGCGGCAGCGGCTTCCGACAGAATGGCGGCTTGCTGCTTGGTAGCGGCTTCGTTGCCGACCATCTGGGCGAGCGCGAGCGTGGCGTCCATCTCCAACTTCTTGGCCTCGGCCATCTTGTTGGCGACGACGGACGCCTTCTCGACCATCTCATTGACCTTGGCGTAGGCCACCTGGAGCTGGACCCACACGCCCGTGGCGTCTCGCGCAGCGGAGGCGGAAGCGTTGGCTGCGTCGGCGACACCCTTCTGAGCCGTCGCGTTGCTGGTAGCGGCGGTTGCCGCTGCGCCTTGCGCGGTAGCCAGACCGGCCACGGCGCCTTGTGCGTTGGCGGATGCGGCGCCGGTCTTGTCGATTGCCGCGACGACTTGCCCTTGCGAATCCACGAGTCCCTTGTTCTGGGCAGTCAGGTTCGCGTTGGTCTTGTCGAGGGACTTCTGGATCTCGACGGCAGCTTCTTGCACGGCCGCTCGCCAGCGCTGGATGGATGCGATCGGCGCGGCGAAGTCGAAAGTGGCGATGGCGCCGAAGGTGATGCCGACGATCTTGCCCAGCAGCTCGAAGGCGCCGGTCAAGCCGCGCAGGGCGACGCCTGCGTTATCAAGGACGACAGCCAAGCCCTTCATCACGCCACTGTCGCCGATGAACTGGTACGTGACCTGCACGGCGTTGGTCAAACGAGCCCACGACTGGCGGAAGCCGTCGATCTTCTTTTCGCCGGAGCCGAAGGTGTCGGTGAGGCCCTTCTCAAAGGCGGGGAAGAAGTCCCGCGCCATCAGGTTGCCGGTCTCCACGAGCTTGGTCAGCTCTTGCTCGGTGATTCCGAGGCCCTTGGAGGCAATGGACAGGGCGCCAGGAAGCGAGTCGCCGATCTGCTGACGGAGTTCTTCCATCGAGACCGTGCCCTTGTTGGCGATCTGCCCGAGAGCTTCGAGGATCAGCCCGGTGCGGTTGGAGCTGAGGCCGAGCTGCCCTGCGGCGTTGGCCGTCGCCTTGAACACCCCATTGGTGACTTCCAGCGGGATGTTGGATGCCTTGGCAGAGGCTTGCAGCTTGATTAACCCTTCGGAGAGATCGCCGACCTTCTGACCCGTGCGGTTGGCAACGTCTTGCAGGAAGGAGATTTGACGGGCCGCGGACTCGGTGCTGCCGGTAATCAGCGCCAGTGCGCGGCGCAGGGACTCCATCTGCACGTTGGCGTCGATGAAGCCGCGACCGATCTCGAATGCGCCGAACGCAGCGGCGAGCATCCCGAGCTGGCTCTTCAGCAGGCCAGCGGCCTGGTCGGCCATCGTCAGCTTGCCGGGGATCTTGGTCAGCTCGGCGTTGAGTTCCTTCAGCCGGATCTGGGCGCTGGCAAACGCGCGGTCGAAGTCCTTGCCCGTGACGCCGGAGGTCGTCGCGAGCTTGATGAGCGCTTCGTTGATGTTCGCGATCTCGGAGCGGATCGTCGCTTCGGACCGAACGCCCGCGGTAGAGAAGGCGTCCGCGAGGGACTTCTTCACCTTCGCGGACATCGCCATATACGCCTGAGTACGCCGTTGGATCAGCGCCTCTTCGGCAGCGGCGGCTTCGGCGAAGGCTTGCTTCTCAGCGGCGAGCTGCTGCTGGGCCGCGGCCTGCATCTTGAGGCGGGTAGATTGCTCAAGCTGATACAGGCGTTCAAACTCGGCGCGCTCTTCGGCAGCGGCTTTCTTGCGAGCTTCGGCGGCGGCGTTGGCAGCAGCGATTGCGCGATTGGACGACTCGACGATGACCTGAGCTTCGTCGCGGGCGGCGGCTTCGAGGCGCTTGCGAGTCTGGATCTGAAGCTCGTACAGCCGGTTGAACTCGGCGACTTCCTGCTTGGCGTTCTCGTACGCAGCCACCGAGCGCTCGGTCTCGATGCGCGAGCGTTCCATCGAGGTGGCGACGCGCTGCTGTGCGGTGGCGAGATCGGCGGCTTCGATGCCGACCGCGTTCATCTCGACCTTGGCCTTCTCGTAGGAGCTGTTGGCCTTGGCTACAGCGGACGAGAGGCGCTCGGAAGAGGTGGCGGCTTTCTTGTAGGCAGCTTCCGATTCGGCCGCTGCTTTCGCGGCGTCGCGCTTTACCTGCAACTCGGTGCGCTCTTGCTTTTCGAGGGAGACGATCTCGGTGGTCGCCGCATCATTAAAAAAAAACAGCTCGCCCATCTTCTTGGCGTACTGCTCGGCCGTCAGGGCGCCGGTCTGGTTCTCCACACGGACCGAAGCCTGCGCCGTAGCGTAGAGCCGCAGGTTGCCCTTCAGCTCGTCGATACGGTCGCCAGTGGTGCGGTAGGCAGTCTCGGCTTGCCGGGCGACCGCTTGGTTCTGCTCCAGCTCGATGCGGAGCTTATCGACCTGCGTGGCGGCAGAGGCGGCCTTGGCGGTCAGGTCGTCGAGCTTGGCGGAGGCGGCGCCGAAGGCTTGAACAAGCTGCGCTTGCTCGGCGATCTTCTGGAATTCTTGCGAGAGGCGCTGGAACTCGGGCGCGGCGTCGCCGCCTTCCTTCGCGAGCGCAGAGAGGTCTTTTGCGAGGGTGGTGATGCCCTCCGCGCCGGCCGTCTCGACGGCCAATTTGAGCTTGATGTCGTCGATATTCGCGGCCATAGCGTACCGTGCTGCTGAAAAGATAATGGCCGGGGTTTAGCGCACCCCGGCCAGGGGCGCGGACGCCGCTTAGATAGCGGTGTCGAGGGTCTTGACGACGAACGGCTCGGTCTTGCCGGTCGGGATCTTCGCGCGACCTTGCAGAGACACGTTACCGAAGTCGGAACCCAGGAAGTCGAACTCGGAGTTCGGGGTCATCACGGCTTCCCACACATCGACGACGCAGGGCAGGCCGTCGGCCAGGTTCTTACCGTCGAACTTGATCTTCACGCGGACCTGCGGGCGCACGCCGCCGGAGATGCTGGAGCCAGTGACCGCATTGACGGTGCCGGACCACTTCAGGGAGGCGTTGTCCAGGATCGCGGAGCCGGGCAGCACCTTCAGCATGCCGGTACGCCAGATCACTTCGTAGTCGGTGCCGGCCACGTAAGTGACAGAGCCAGCGGAGTTCTTCAGCACGAAGCCGGTGGAGCTGATGTTGAGGCTGCCCAGCTCGACGTAGGTGCCCTTGGCACCGATGACCACGACTTGATCGGTCACGGTGGAACCCGCCTGGTTGATGGCGACGTTCTTGCCGAACATGGCGACCGCCAGGGTCTCCTTGTTGATTTCGGCCAGATCCAGAGTCACCTGAGCGGGCTGGTTGATGGCGACGGATTCCACGATGTTGCCGTAGGTCGAGCGACCCTTGGAGGTGGATTCCTTCAGTTCGGATTGGGGTTGGATGGCGAACTTGGTCGCTTCGTAGGGGCCGGTGAATTGTGCCCACGTAGCGGTGTCGTCATCGTAGCGGGCCAGATACACGTCTCCGGCACCAAGGAAGTTACGAGCGGCCATGAATTTCTCCTGTGAAAGCCAAAAGGGGCTTTCTATGAGAATGCTGGACAGGGCCGGCTATGTCACTGCGGACGGGGTTAAGAAAAGAGCCCCTGGCGAGGGACCAGGGGCTCTTTTCTACGACTAACTTGAAGACGGAGTTTGGGGCCAGCCAAACTCATGTCAAAAACCACTTACAGTAGCGATACTAGTCCATTTAGCGGGCAGTGTAAAGGCGGCTGCGCAGTGTTAGCTAAAAGCGACGGGCAAGCGCTGCGCGCTTGGCTTCGGGCAGGGTGTCTGCGGTGGCAGTAGCCACTAGCCGGTAGATACGCACCCGGTACAAACCGTCGAACACGAGCACGCTGTCGCCACGATCCAGTAGCCCGTGCTTACGCTTCCGGGGGATGTAGTCGATCAGCACAAGCTCTTTGCTCTTGCGCTCGCGCACGTGGAAGAAGTGCGGGATGAACCCCCGCAGCCCTTCGCTGCGCTTCACACCGATTCCTGATCGCAGGCGCGATTGCCACCACAGATGTGATGCGACCAGGAGGCAGTTGAGCCTCACGGCTGATCGAGGCGCTCGGGGTAGGACACGGCAAAGCGCACGAAGCAGGAGACGCTGTTGGCGCCGTCTTCGCGGGCGGCGATGCCTCGGCCGTTGTAGTACGTCTGCGCCGTGCCGTCGAACCCGGAGGCCCAGATGACGCGCTTGATGTCGGAGATCATCTTGTGGGCGGCGTCATTGGGGTTGTTCGGGTCGCAGGTCATGTGCCCTTCGACGACGTACTCTTGTCGAAGGGTCGCGGCTTTCTTCGTTGAGTCCTGCGTCGTGTCGTCGCCTTCGTGAAGGACGAAGCAGGGCATGTGCTCTTCTTCCAGCTTGCGCCGACCGCGGAAGCCTCGCGCGCCGATGTTGGTCTCGTAGCCGTTGGCGGTGGTGATCGCTTGCAGGCGCGCGAAGATGGTGGCGGCTAGTTGGGAGGCTTTGCTCATTTGCGGAGGGCTTTCAGGAATTCGTCTCGGATGTCTTCGTCGAGCGTCTTGCGCAAATCGGCGAGGACGCCTTCTCTCAGGCCGGGGATCTGTGCTTTGAAGAGCTGCCAGACGGAGGGGCCGTAGATGACTTCGTAGTTGGCCTTGCCTTTGCGGCCCCATCGCTTCTCGGCGTTGCGGCGGACGCGAGCGGGAAGCAACCCGTTCTTCGTGGGTAGAAGGAACCAGTTCTCGGCGCGCTTGACGCGACCTTTCACGACTTCGACTTCGATGCCGCGGGCTTTCTGGCCGGCGGGGATACCGCGGCGCTTGTCGCCGACGCGGATCTTCCATGGGAGCGAGGCGGTGCCGGGCGGGATCGGGTTTCGAGCACGCTTTACGACTTGCGACATGACGAAGCCCTGCGACCAGGTGTTCTGGGCGAGGATCATGCCGACGAGGTAACGCCGCATGGTGTTCGGGCGACGGGTCTTGCGACTGGCTACGATGGCGCCTTGCGGCTTGAGCGGGTCGCTGGCCTTCTCGATGCTCATCTGGTCGTCGAGGTCGCTGCGCGGGAGGTTGATGCCCGAGAGCATCTTCTTGGCCGCGGAGTCATAGGTGCGCGGAAGCACCTTGTTGATCGCGCTGACGGCCGTTGTGCCGACCAGTGCGGATTCCACGCGCTTGAGGCGAGTGGCCGCGTCGATCACCTCATCGACATTGATCGTGAGGTCGATGGAAGCCATGGCTACGCATCCAGCAGCGAGTAGCGGACGAAGTAGCCGTCGTCGGCGATCTTGCCGTCGAGGAAGTAGGTCTTGGCGGGTACGAAGATGAGGTCTTCGTCGTAGTCGCCGGTTTCGAGCTTGTCGCCCGATACCGGGGCGAGTGCTTTGGAGATCCGCACCACGTCTCGGGTGAGGATGACTTCGCCGTACTCGCCCTGGATTTCGACGCCGTGTTCAACGGCGACGCTGCACGCGATCGACTCCCGCAGGCGACCGTTCTCCCCCATGTTGGCAAGGAGGCGGTCGCGGGCGCGAGAGAAGATCGCGTGAGCGCTCATCAGGCGGTCAGCTTGATGATGGCCTGGGGCCGGGTGACGATGGAGATGGGGTTGGACTGGAACTCGCCTTCCATGCCCTTGTTCATGGACATGGGTTCCATCTTGGCGTAGTACGGCAGGCCGGTGGTGCCCACGGTCTCCATGTAGTTGGCCGGAGCGTAGTAGGTCTTGGCGAGATCGGAAACGCCCAGCGGAACCAGGTACGCTTCGTCGGTTGCCAGAGCCACCGGGGCGCGACCACGGTACTCGATCCACTCAATGCCGCCGAACACGAAACCGCGACGGTTGTCGGTCTGGAGGAAGTTGGTGTTGGTGTTCCACAGCGAGAACGCTTCCTTCACCGACGCGTGGGTGGTGAATTTGTCGTAGAAGCTGGGAGACACGTAGGCGCGCAGACCGGAGTAGCCGATACCGTCCAGCTTCTCGTCCATCAGGCGGGCAACCTGGACGCACTTGTTATTCACGTCGGTGCCGGCGGTGCCGAGAACAAACGAGAAAGTGGTCTGGGAGATGCCGAAGGTGGTGAAGAGGTCCAGCAGCACGGTGGTGCCGTCGGCATCCAGCACTTGACCACGCAGAGCGCCGAGACGCTGGAACTCCATGGTGAAGGCGTGATCTTGCAGGCACTTGGCGACCTTGCGATTCACCAGGGTCTCAGCCATTTCCAGCTCGGACTCGGAGCCGAAGGCGCGCTTGTTCAGCACTTCGTCGGCCAGAATCTCCCAGCGCTGGGGCAGGTGCAGGGTATTGAACGGAATCAGCTTGGCCTTGTCATTGACCTGGATCTTGCCGTTCGGGGCGCCACGCGACTGGCTCGGGACGAGGCCGAGGGTCATGCCGCGGGACTCGATCGAAAAAGTGGTGGTTTCGATACCCTCTTCGCCGAAGATACCGGCGCGGGAAATCTGGCCCGGCACGTACGGCAGTTCCTGGATAGCCAGGGAGAGCTTGGTGACGCTGAAGGCGTCGTTGTTGAAGATGTCGAGCATCATGATTGCAGGTCTCCTTACGGGCGAACGATGATGTTGCGGGAGGCCAGAGCGGTCTCCGCAGCGGCGTCAAGGCCCGTCAGCAGGGCGCGATTCACTTCCACCAGACGGCTAACGACGACGCCCTTCTGAGTGGAGGCATTGACCGGCACCCAGTCCAGCGCGATAGCGACGGCGGTTTGCGAACCGTCCGAGTTGCCAGAGGCGTAGGGCTTGTAATGGCCGGTGGCAGTCACCTTACCGAGCACAGTGCCCGGCTTGATGGCGGTAGAGGCGACGGCCGCGTAGGTCACGGAGTCGTATGCGATGAGATCGTCAGCCTCGCCGAGCAGGAATTCGGCGCGGCGGAGACCTTCGGTAAGCGTGGGCATGGTCTGTCCTTTCGTTGCAGGGCGGGGTTACGATGCTTTGGCGAGGCGTTGAGCCCGCTCGGCATAGACCTGTGCAGGCGTTTTGAGGGCCTTCGGCTGCACAGGGGTCTTCGTTGCCGTATCGACGTTGTTCTGGTCGCTCTTGGCTACGCGCTCGGCGCGCAGAGCAGCCCGGACATCGGCGATGGGCGTATGGTTGGTGATGAACTCTTCAGCGCGGGCCTTGTCGCCGGCAATGTCGCAGAAGGCGATCACTTCCTTGGCGTGGGAGACGCGAGCCTTGATGTCATCTGCGTTCTGGATCTGGTCGTCCAGCGCCCATACAGGGGCGTAGGCTTCGAATCCGGCGGTCTTGGCAGCGGCACGAATGGTCTCGACCAGCGGGCTGTCGGCGACGGGCTCGATGGCTTGCGGAGCCGGCTCGGCTTCCGGGGCCTCGGGCTCTTCGGGGGAGAGAACCTCACCCTCTTCGAGCTTGACTTCGACCTTCATGCGCAGGGCCGCCTGGATGTGCTCGGGCAGGCGCTCGACTTCGAATGCGGCCTTGGCTTCGACGGCGGGGATCACCTCGTCGGCAAAGCCGAGTTCCTTGGCTTCGGCAGCGGTCATGTAAGTCTCGGCATCCATCAGGGCCTTGACCTCTTCTTCCGACTTGCCGGTGCGCGCAACGTAGGTGGCGACCAGCGAAGAGCCCACCTTGTCGAGGATGTCGGCCATCTCGCGCATATCATCGGCGTTGCCGTAGATGACGTTGAGCGGGTTATGGATCATCATGAACGTGTTCTCGGGCATGATGATCTTCTTGCCGGCCATCGCGATGATGCTGGCGATCGAGGCAGCGATGCCCATCACCTTGACGGTTACGTTGGCACCCGAGGCCCGCAGCGCGTTGTAGATGGTCAGGCCGTCGAACACGGAGCCGCCGGGGGAGTTGATGGACACGGTGATGTCCTTCACGTCGCCAAGGGCCTTGAGGTCGCTGATGAACTGCTTGGCGGTGACGCCCCACATGCCGATTTCGTCATAGATCGAAATCTCGGCGGCATTGGGGGCGGCGAGCGCCTGCATGGAGTACCAGTTGCGCATGGATGCGGTCCTTTACTATTTTCGTAAAGTGTGACCGCTGCCTAGCAGGGCTGTCACTGCGGATGGGGTTAAAACCGAACGTGGTCCTTTACCGCCTGCCACACGGCGTATAGCGAGCCGACGATGCCGGCGAGCACGACGGCGGTTCGCTCTAGGAATTTGAAGCCTGAGAGGATCGTCGTTAGCTCTTCGACGGCGGGCGCCATCTGGCTTGACGCGCTCACCTGCGTGTGCAGGAGATCCCTTATCTCAGCGAGCTGCGCGTCGAAGCGCGAGCGGATGTCGGCTTCGTGGCAGAGGTGGTCCATCAAGAATCGACGCATACCTTCGAGGTCTTCAGGAACGTAAATGGGCGGGCGGGAGCGGCGCTCGGGGCCTGTGTAGTAGTCGGTCATGATTAGCATCAGCGGTCAGCAACGATTTACTATGAGTATCGCGTAACTGACCGCTGATGGCATGTGGTCGGAGTTTTATGGGGTTTATGCCCCGACCCTTCGGGGATTAGAAAATCAGGTCGGCGTCACGGCCAGATCTGAGAAACTAACACTCATCGTCGTTGCCCCGTTTTCGCAACCTAGGTACAGATACGGGCCTCGCGTGCTGCTGTTGGTGCGACTGATCGTGA
>ERZ724522.668-NODE-668-length-20948-cov-8.089073_pt1 | contig 20948 bp, 21 predicted proteins | sample MGYA00376055_ERZ724522 | MGnify/ENA primary metagenome ERZ724522 (study PRJEB28724, sample SAMN07190884) | wastewater metagenome | isolation source: effluent of sewage treatment plant in Hong Hong | place: Hong Kong | collected 2016-03-17 ...
GAAGGCGACCTCCTTGACCAGGAGACGCTTGCGGGGGTGCGACGCCAACAAAAGCTCCAAATGGAGATCCAAAAGCTGCAGAATACACTTGCTGCGCAAGTCCAGGCGCAACAGGCGATGGGGAGTCAGGCGATTCAATACGACCAACAGGCAGTGATCGCGCAAGCCGATCAGCTTGTCCAGCAAATGCAGGGCTTTGACCCTGGCACTCGGCGTTCACAGCTACACGCGCTGCAGGCCGAGGATGCTGTCATGTACGCCGTCGTTACGATGCGTTTGCGTGACGCCGACACGCAGAGCATGGCAGCAATGAAGCAGCAACAACAATCCGGTGGGCAGGATCCGACAAGTGGGCAATAAAGACATCTCGTTTGCGGACTTAATTACGGAAAGTCAGAAGGCGCCCGATCTTGGTTCAATGGGTGGCTCTGCCAGTCCGTTTGATCCAGCGAAACCTGCTGGATACAAAGTTGTTGAGACGGTAGGTACCGCAAAGATACCCGGAGCGATTCAGTACGACTTCACTGCGCACGTGGCTATTTGCATGTTGCCGAATGACGCAGATAAGTACGAAGATATTCTGAATAAATGCCTTCGAGGTGAGGGAATTCCGCGGTGGGAAGAGAAGCACTTCACCAAAGAAGGTGACTTCATCATCGCGGTATGCTGGCTGGAGCGAGTCGTGAAACCAAAAAAAGACCTTGGGAACGCTGCAGACGCGCCCAAGATCTGAGTAGGGTGTTATAGCTCTGATACCATGTTATAATATGGTGTGATGATTACGTGCCGGGGAACGGACCAATATGCATCCTTAGCTCCTTTCTCAGTTGAGAATGAGCCAAAGCAGCGCTGCATTTGGTAATATCTTATACCATAAAGGTTGGCAAATGAGTGAACTGACTCCGGTTCTTCTCGATGCAGGTGCGCAGCGGGAGCGGATACGCAATAAGATCTTTTCCGCGCTAACCGACGTGTTTCCGATCAAGACGAGTCGGTATACGCTCGAGCTGCAGAATCCGCGAGCGGTGGCGGAAGATTTCTCCTCGAAGGACCAAAAAGAAGCGATTCTCGAAGGACGTACGCTGCATGAGCGTATTCAAGGAACGCTGGTCACCAAGGACAAAAGCGGCAACGTCGTTGATACCGCCAAGACGTTTACACTCATGCATATGCCGTTCTTCACTGATCGGCACACGTTTATTTTGGACGGTAACGACTACAGCGTATCCAGCCAGATTCGTGCAAAGCCCGGTGTGTACGCGCGTCGCCGAGGCAACGAAGAGCTGGAAGCAGCCTTCAACCTAGTAAAGAAGAAGGGTGCACACTTCCGTCTTTCGATGGATCCAGAGGAAGGGAAGCTCAACATCGAGTACGGTACGACCAAGATTCCGCTGTACCCGATTCTTCGGTCTTTTGGTGTTCCTCACCAGGATATTGCGTCGCATTGGGGCAAAGAAGTGGCGGACATGAACCAGTCAACGACTGGTCCGCTTGATAAGTCTATCGATAAGTTGTACCAGAAAGTGATTCCGCCGGGTCAGCGGAGCCATACGACTACCCCGGAAGAGAAGTCGCGGCAGCTCAAGTCGTACTATGAAACTGCCATGATGGACCCCGAAGTAAACCAAAAGACGCTTGGGCATCCATACGACCGTGTTACACCAATGACGCTGCTGTCAGCGTCGAAGAAACTACTGGATATCCACCGCGGCGGCGTTGACACCGACGACCGAGACAGCCTTGAGTTCAAGACGTTTCACTCGGTAGACGACTTCCTGAAGGAGCGTATCGGCCTTGACGCGCGTTCGCTGAAGTCCAAAATGGGCCTGAAGCTCGAAGCGCACGACGGAATGATTCGCAAGGCGATTCCTTCTGCACCCTTCAGCAAGTCAGTGCGTGGATTTTTGACAACGTCTGCGCTGTCTGCGATCCCCATGCAGATCAACCCCATGGAGCTACTGGACCAGGCAGTACGCGTTACGTCTTTGGGCGAAGGTGCGATTTCGAATGAGCGAGCTATTCCTACTGAAGCGCGAAACCTGCATTCCACGCACTTCGGTATCATGGATCCCAGCCGTACTCCTGAGACGTTCAAGGCCGGTATTGATATCCGTACGGCTATTTCTGCTCACCGCGATGAAAAAGGAAACCTCTACGGCGCCTTTACCAACGTAAAGAGCGGTGCTCGTGAGCGGCTCAATCCTTCCGACTTGATGAAGTCGGTCATCGCGTTTCCAAACGAGAAGCTGACGCCCGGGACTGAGGTTGACGCCATGGACCGTGGCGAAGTTCGCAAGGTGCCTGTAGCGGACGTAACGCATCAAGTGCCCCACCCGAGCTTTCTGTACGGGCCGACCACGAACCTGTTGCCCTTCGTTAACGGTATGCAGGGCAACCGCACGATCATGGCGTCAAAGCACCAGAGTCAGGCGCTATCTCTTGTGCATCGTGAAGCGCCCCTTGTGCAGGTGCAGTCGTGGCAGCCGCACCTCAGCGTCGAAGAGGAGATGGCTCGCTTTGTCGTGCCTACGTCGCCCGTTGCCGGGACCGTCCACCACATCGACGACGGATATATCTACATTCAGCCGGATGCAGTCAAAGGCGCCACGTACCGAGACTTCTTCAATGACTCGGGTGAATACTTCTACAACGACGGCGTGAAGGTCGCAGACGCTACGGGGCTCTTGAAGCTGCCGTACGACACACACTTTCCGCTCGCGGCAAAGACGTTTCTCCACAACACCATCAAGGTCAAGGAGGGCGACGCAGTTAAAGCCGGTCAGCCGCTCGCGGACAGCAACTTCACGAAGAACGACACGCTCGCGCTGGGACGTAACTTGACGGTTGGTTATATGGCCTACCGAGGACTGAACAGCAACGACGGGCTTGTTGTGTCGCAAAAAGCCGCAGACTCGCTGGTCTCCGAGCACATGTACAAGAGCGTCATGCAGCTCACCTCGGATGTTGTTCCAAGCAAGGACAAGCACCGTGTATTCTTCGGCGCGAAGTACACTGACGCGCAGTATGCCAAACTTGCAGATAACGGTACGGTAACTCCCGGTACGATCGTAAATCCTGGCGATATTCTGATTGCAGCGGTACGTCCCAGCCAGCAGTCGAGCACAAGCAGCCTACTTGGGAAGCTGAGCAAGACGCTGATCAAGCCGTACCAGGAAATGACTGAAACCTGGGATCACGCGCACCCCGGTGAGGTGATTGACGTTATTCATACGCCTCAGCGCATCTGCGTTACAGTCAAAACACGTGAAACTATTTCCGTTGGTGACAAGCTCGCCGGTCGCTATGGAAATAAGGGGGTTATCTCGAAAATCATCCCGAACAACGAGATGATCCAGAACGAGAAGGGCGAGCCGATTGACCTGCTGTTCACGTCGGCAGGCATCAATACGCGCATTAACCCGAATCAGATCTGCGAAGCGTCGGTAGGTAAGGTCGCAGCGCACCTCGGCAAACCGATAAAAATCGAAAACTTTGCCGACCACGACAACGTTGAGTACGCGGAAAACCTGCTCAAGCAACACGGGCTCAAAGGCAAAGAGACGGTCTTTGACCCGATCACTGGCAAGCATATTCCCGGCGTTTTTGTTGGTAAGTCGTACATATTGAAAATCTTTAAGACGACGGATTCGAACTGGAGTAGTCACGGTTCGGAAAAGTACGACGTTAATCAACAACCTGCCCGTGGTGGCGAGGGCGGATCTAAGTCTATTGGTAAGCTGGAGTTCGACAGTCTTATTTCGCACAACGCTCGAAACGTTCTGCGGGAAGCAGCTACGATAAAAAGCCAAAAGAACGACGAGTTTTGGCGGGCGGTCCAACTCGGCCTGCCTACTCCGACGCCTAAAACGTCGTTCGCATACGACAAGTTCCTGAATATGTTACAGGGTGCGGGAGTCAAGGTAGATAAGAGTGGAAGCAAGCTCACGCTCGGCCCGTTGACTGACAAAGACACGCTTGCCATGAGCAGTGGCATGCTCGACAACGCGAAGATGATTCGCGCCAAAGACTTGAATCCGGAAGAAGGCGGACTCTTTGATCCGAACATTACGGGCGGCGAAGCGGGCGAGCGTTGGGCACACGTGAATCTTCATGAACCAATGGTGAATCCGGTCTTTGAAGAACCGGTACGGCGGCTTCTAGGGCTCACACAGAAGCAGTTCACCACACTGCACAGCATGCACGGTGGGCAATACTTCAAGGATGAACTGGGCAAAATCGATATCGATTCGAAGATTGCGGATCTCCGTGCTCGGTCAAATCGGCTCAAGGGTGCTGCGCTAGACGGAACGGTAAAGCAAATTAAGTATCTCACTGCACTAAAGGCGCAGAACCTCACGCCGGATAACGCATACGTTATTTCTAAATTAGCGGTAGTGCCTCCAATCATTCGGCCAATCATTCCGCAGCACGACGGACGGCTGCTCGTTGGCGACGCGAATCTGCTCTACCGGGACGCGATTCTTGCCAACCAGACACTAGAAACCAACAAGCCGTTGATGCCCAACAACGAGCTGGCACCATTGCGCACGCATCTATACGATGCCGTCGGTGCAGTGTTCGGCGTAAATGACCCGGTGAGTCCGACTGCTGAGAAGCGTGGTGCAAAGGGCTTCATCATGCAGATCACAGGTACGCGCCCTGGTAACGGATTTTTTCAGGCGAAGCTGATGAAGCGCCAGCAGGATGTGTCCGGACGTGCAACAATTGCGCCAGATCCTACGCTCGGCATGGACGAGCTAGGCGTGCCAGAAGACATGCTTTGGGGCATGTACGCGAAGTTTGTAATCGGTCGATTAGTGACGATGGGCTACCCCGCCCTGGACGCCGAACGCATGGTAAAGGAGAAGGATCACGTTGCACGGGAGCAGCTTCTGCTTGAAGCTGCGCATCGTCCAGTAATGGTGAATCGTGCACCGTCACTGCACCGCTACAACATCATCGGGGCTATGCCGAAACTCATCGGCGGAAAGACGCTGAGGCTTAACCCCTTCGCCGAGAAAGGTATGAACGCGGACTACGACGGCGATGCAGTACAGATCCATGCTCCGGTGACGCAGGGCGGTATTGATGATGTTAAGAAAATGATGCTGTCACACCTCATTTTCAGTGAAAAGAAATCGTCTCCATTGAACATTGCGCCAGATATGGAGTCCATCGTCGGCTTGCACCGCGCCACGATGGATAAAAATGACGTACCGGTACAGAAATTCAAAACCACCGCCGATGCAATGAGTGCGTATCACGCGGGCACACTGTCTCTGTCTGATCCTGTTGAAATCGGCAACGGTTAACGCTATACTAAAGGTATGCGTCAGATTGAAACTGAATTTTTCAACGGAATGCGATCTGCGCTATCGCGTTACGGGTTTATGAAATCTGCTGCTGACGAAGCACGGCTAAAGATCACACGACCTCGAAGCGGCCTTTTTCACGGTTTTAGTCGTCTGATGCGCAAGACCGGTGGCAATGAGTCCATTGACGCGCTTGTGCAGCAGATGAACGAGATTGACGTTGATCCGCAGAAACCCGCGGTAGATGGAACCACCAATAAGCTAGATAGAAGCACTGCTTGGGGTGGCCCAACGAATCTAGCGGGCGGCGATGCGGGCAGCCGGACGAACTCTATGGGCCAGCCCACGGCTTCGGGCGCAGTATTCTAATGCGTACGTTCGGCCAACATCTGGTTAACGAGATTCTTCCAGCAGAACACCACGATTCAGGTGCCTTGAATAAGGGCAACTTAAACAAGATTCTGCTGTCCATCGCAAAGAACTCTCCGGAGAAGTACTCCGACGTCGTGACCCGGCTTAAGCGTCTTGGGGATGAGTTAGTCACCCTTGAGGGTGTGTCTACGGGACTTGAAGATGTGAAGCCGGACAAGGTGAAACGTGACGCTTTACTCGGCCCACTCTTAACGCGTTTCAATTCCGCGAAGACCGAAGAAGCTAAGAAGGATATCTTGCTAGAAGCAAATAGCAAAATGATCGAGTACACCAAGGCTAACAAGGGCACCTTGGCGGAAATGGTGCGTTCCGGCGGTCGTGGTAACGCGGCGCAGTTGATGAAGATCATCGGATCACCAATCTCGGCTCGCGACGAGCACGATAACGTTTTGCCGGTGTTCATCAATCGCAGCTATTCGGAGGGTTTGCGTCCTGCACAATCTTGGATCACAGGAAACGAAGCACGCCTTGATACGATTCGCTCCAACATCGCCGTCTCCGATCCCGGTGATTTGGCCAAAATTCTAGTCAACAACGTTGGTGATCAGCTCATTACGCGTATTGACTGCGGAACGCACAACGGTGTTGTACTGCACACAGATGATTCCCATATCATCGATAGGTACTTGGCCCACCCGATCGGCAGTTACGCGTACAACACAGCGATTACGCCGCATATCGCGCAAGAGTTGCACACGTTAAGTCCAACTGCCATCGTTCGTTCCCCAATGACGTGTGAGCAGCACGAAGGCGTATGCCAAAAGTGCGCAGGACTTAATCAATCGGGGCACACCCATCCGATTGGCACGAACATCGGTATGCGTTCTGCGCAAGCGATGGCCGAACCACTTACACAGTTTGCATTGAGTGCAAAACACGGCGGTAATCTCGCGAAATCCAAGGAACGCACCGTCGAGGGGCTCAAAGGTGTTCGTCAACTCCTTGAGATTCCTGAGTCATTTTTGTATAAGTCCATTCTTGCCGGACACGACGGAACGATTAAGAAAATCGATCCCGCGCCCCAGGGCGGTACCTACGTCCATGTCGATGATACAAAGCACTACGTAGGTCCGGATCTTAGTGTTATCGTCGGGGTGGGAGATCGCGTGGAGGCGGGAGATCGCCTCTCGAACGGCATTCCAAAGCCTGATGAAGTCGTGGAACACAAAGGACTGGGGGCTGGTCGCCAGTACATGGTTGACGCGCTTCACTCGATTTACAAGGAAAAAGGTACTGAGCTAGACAAGCGTCACTTTGAGACACTGGCCAAAGGCTTGATGAACTACGTTCGTATTGTGAATACTCCGACGGACAACGATTTTGGATTTCTCAAAGACGATGTTGTCTCGTACAACAGCTTCAAACGGGCGATTCAGGATCAGCAGAAGCCTATGAGCACCCACGATGCGATCGGAGAAACGCTTGCGAATAATGTGCTACATTTTACCGCAGGTACTCCAGTAACGCACAGCATGCAGCAGACGCTGTTGAAGCAGAACATCCAGACGGTGCCCATCGCACAAAACGTGCCCGAAATCGAGCCGATTATGCGTACGGCTGCGCGCAATCCGCTGTTGAATCCTGATTGGATGGCGCGTCTTGCGCACCGATACCTAAAGGACACAATTCTGAGTGGTGCACACAAAGGCGAGTCGAGCGAACTTCACGGGGTGAACGCAGTACCAGCGTACGCCTCAGGCAGTGAGTTTGGGCAAGGCGAAGATGGAAAGTATTAATCAAGCGTACCTGCTTGGGCTCGCCAATGCCGCCTCGATGTACGGCGTTAAACTCGCGTTCAACCTGGATGGACTGAAGGCGCAAGCCCTTGGACTTGGCAAAGATATGGCTACGCAAGCCATCGGTTCGCCAGGAAAAGCTTATCAGCAGTACCAAGCAGGTACGTTGTTTCACCCTGAAGAGGGCATGTTGCACCACAGCAAAACGCTGTGGCCTCCAATGCATCCTTCGCTGCCAACGCCGGGTCCGGGTGAGGCACCACACACGCCTTGGGCGCAAATCAAAAATCGTGCTTCGCAAGCGGGCGTCTGGGCCAATCGACTCCAAAACGTCGGACTTCCTGCTTATCACGCCTACAAAGCGTTGCAGGGCGAAGGTGATCCGAACGAAGGACGACTCACCAACGCACTGAGTGCGGTTGGTCAGGGACTTGGAAACGCATACGGATTGCCGATTGCGGGTATGCTCGGTGCACCGTATATTGGTCGTGCTGGAGCGTTTGTCGGTAAGCAGTTGGGGCGATTTCTAGGGAGCAAGCCCCGCTATCCCAGCCAAGAAATGCCGCAGTACGAAGAGCAACAACCGATGCCGCAACCGCAACAGAGACCGCCGCAGCAGTACAATCCGAGGTACAACTATGCGCAGTGATTTTCAGCGTGGATTCACGGAAGCGCTATCTCGCTTCAAGGTCGCCGGTCCCTCAGTCCTGGGCGGCATGGTTGCTGCGTCTCCGTTGACGATGCCGCAGCCTCAAACGCCCCAAGGATCGCTGCCCGGCAGAACGCCATCCCTGAACGCGCCCATTGCGCCACAGCAGCCGAAATCGTCGGTGCTATAATACAATAGACTTCAGCTAAACAAAGGTAAGGTAGCCGCATGTTTAATCGAGCGTACGTCCGCGGTGTCCAGTCGGCCCTGATTCAGTCCAATCGGCTCAGCTATCCCAATGAGAAGTCGGCTGGCGAGACGGCTGACTACATTGCGGATCGGCTGGGTGAGCTGCCCCTCATGGATAAGGAGGGCTCGGCAGTACCGGTTAATCAGAACATCACCGCGAAGATTGCCTCGTATCTTCTCGATGGTGATCGCGAGTTCAAGAAGGTCGGGTGCGTGACTTCGCACCGAGCGAAGTTGGCTTCCGCTGACGATTTTGCGAAGCTTGCGCATGCGCAGATCGTGACTCTGATGAAGAAGGCCGAGGGCTCCAATATGGAGGGCGGCGACAAGGGCAACGACGAGCCCACCACCGCCGAGGGCAAGATGGACGAGAAGAATCGTCCTCCGGGCTTCGCTGAGAACTCGCTCGGGAAGACCGAAGTCGATACCAAGCCAGGCGCTGTTGGCAAGGAGTCGGATCAGCCTGCCGGTCCGAGCAACACTCCATCGGGCTCGAACTCGGCGGAGGAACAGAGCCGCACGGCGTCGTTTAATCGTATGCTGCGGAAGCTCGCTGAGGGCTCCAACATGGAGGGCAACGACAAGGGCAACGACGAGCCCACCACCGCGGAAGGCAAGATGGACGAGAAGAATCGTCCTGCGGGTTACGCGGTTCTGCCGAATACGGGCGATCTCGGTGCTATGGCTGCGCTGTCAAGCGGCAGCGCGATTATCGGCAAAGAGATGCCGAATCCGGCTGGTCCCAGCAACAGTCCGAGTGGCACCAACTCGGTGATCGAGCACACCAACAAGGCTGCAAACGCCGAGTACATCGAGCTGTTCAAGAAGACTGCCAAGGCAGTTATGCCGTATCTCCCGGCCTCGCTGAGCGAGGACGAGAAGATTGCGCAGATTCGTATTCTGCTTCCGATGAGCGTCGAGAAGAAGGCAGAGCACATCTTCGCGCTCAAGACCGCCGCTGCGACTCCGGCGGCGGCTGCTCCTGGCAAGACCGCCAGCGGAAAGCGCTACGATGGCCGTCAGGCGAACCAGCGTCCGAAGGCTGCGGAGCTGGGCGACCTCCTCCAGTCGATGGAGAATCACGACGGCGGCGATAAGAAGAAGAACGACGGCGACGATGACGACGACAAGAAGAAGTGCGACGACAAGGAGAAGGACGCCTCACTCCTCGATCGCATTCTGAGCCTGTAACACGTTATCCATCCATCTCTGAGGATACGCATGCCCCCTATCTCCCCCAGAACTCAGCAACTGCAGATGCAGAACGGCGCTGGCAGTGACCAGACGTCGCAATTGTTTGAGCAGGGTTTCGCAGAGATGGCGCAAAACGTGCTGCTGGCGAAGAGCCCCGATTTGATTAATCAGGTCGTCACCTTTCGCGTGCTCAGTGTTGAGCCAGACGAGGGCAACGGGGTTGGCGCGTTTGTTCTGCAGCGCCAATCCCGTATGCTTTATGTTCCCGTTATTCTATCCAGCAACCTTATTAAACCGCTGGACACGATGTACGACAAGGAACTAAACGTCTTTTTGCCCCTCTCGAAGGGGTGGATGGATGAACTGGACAAGATGACGCTGGGCCACATGGGCCAGGGGATCAAGACGCCCGATACGCTGTACAGTGACGTAGACATTCGCAATATCGTCGTCCCTCCAATCACTGGTCGATTTTCGTACGCATCGTATATCGACGGAATCGAGACTACGCGTCAACAGCCTCGTAAGCTTCTTTTGCCGTTTCTTGAGCGGTCGCCGAACAGCGTCAAGGTTGCCTACTTTAACGCGTTAAAGCGAAACAAGCGCGTGTTGAAGACGGCTGTGTCCATCTACGGACAAGAGCCCCTGGCTAAGGCATTGAAGCTGCACACGACCAAAGTTGCTGCCAAACAGAATTACGGCGGCGCGTTGTGGATTGCGGACAAGGACACAAAAGCGGAGGACTTTCAGCGCGTGTTTGGTGCTGCAGCGCCCGAAGCGTTTACTGGGGTCCGACTGAAAGGCTACGCTACAAAAGATACGCGAAAAAACCTGAACGAGGCGATTCAGGTTCAGGCGTACTCTGCGGTCTCCGAGCCCGTGGATAGTGGCGTTTACCGAATTCACCGCAGAAACGGCGATGAAGAAGCTGCGCTTATTATCCACAATCCAATCGATTTGTTCGCGCACGGCGATCGGTATGCACGTCGGGCTCGCATTCCGGGGCACACGAACCCTACCGATCGCACGTATCCGTACGGCAGACCCCGAGCTGACCTAACGGAGCGAAACGCCGCGCGATTTCTGGCGATTCTTGCCTCGGGTGACTACATCGAAAGCGACGAACTTTCGGGTGAGAAGCTCGTTGCTGATGACCTAAACGGATCTACGGTTCACACTCGATTGTTCAAAGACGTGAAGGGCGAGCCGAAGATGGGTTGCGGTATTTTTATCCGCACCACACACAGTACGTTCGAGAGCACCTGCCCGATTCGTATTCAGTCTATTACAACGGGGACCGACGGTGTTCGCCGCATTACTGCGAAACCGGATGAATGGGGTCAAGAGAAAACACTGATCTTTGACGAGAAGGCGCACAGCGGCACCTTCAAGGCGCCCCGAAATTCTCACGTCGTAATGATTCCTAAGAACGCTATTTGGATTCCGCTCAAAGAAAAGCTGAATCCACGCGACTTCTTCCAGAACCCGATGGACCTGAATCGGTACACGACCGATTTGATCCATGCCAACAACGTGAAGAAAGCCACCATCACGTATACGCGTGATGGCGCATTCGGCATTGACGGAGGGTACCCAGTCAACAAGGTTGCTGCGCTGCGAACTCTAGCGGTTCGGTATCATCTTCCTGTTGATCGCGTTGAACTTCTTCTGGAGAAAGTAGCCAACGACTACCGAGTCGACTTTTATTCGATGAGTGCAACGACTCTAGCGAATATGAAGCGCTCGCTCGAGAAGCGGGCAGATGACGCTGGGCCTCCCAAAGACAAAGACAAGGATAAGGCCAAGAAGCCGCCCAAGAAAGACGCTGCACCACCGGAGGGGCAAGACCCCAACGCCGATCCTTCTATGGATCCGTCGATGGACCCGTCTATGATGGGGCCTCCGCAGCCGCAGGTTCCCCCGCCCCCAAGCCCATCGGATTTGGCTGCGATGGAGATGCAGCAGCAGATTGAAGCGGAGATGCAGAAGCTGCAGGAGCGGTCTCAAATGCTCCAGCAGTTGACAATGCGCACGCAAGAAATCGCTACGGGTGCGCCAGTTATGCCGACCGTGCAGACGCAGGCGATGGGTGCTCCGCCTCCGTCTGTCAACATGGCGACGGGGCAACCGATGGGTGGCGGACAAGGTGATCCGTCGATGATGGACCCGTCGATGATGGACCCTTCGATGATGGACCCTTCGATGGCGGGACAGCAGGGAATGGCGGGTATGGGCGGCGGTGGAATGGACCCGTCGATGCAGGGAATGCAGGGCGGAATGGACCCGTCGATGCAGGGAATGCAGGGCGGAATGGGTGGTGGAATGGGTGGTGGAATGGACCCGTCGATGCAGGGCGGCATGGGCGGCGGCATGGGCGGAATGGGGGGCGGAATGGACCCGTCGATGCAAGGTCAGGACCCTTCCATGCTCAACGGCATGCAGGATCCGTCGATGGGGCAACAGAGTCCCATGATTCCGATGATGACGGACGATAGCCTGAACACGACGAGTTTGGAAAGTCAAATCAGCCCGCAGTTCCTTGACCAGGCTGCGCAACTGCAGGATTCGGATGCGTTCGACGCGGCTTCAATCGCGAGCTTGGCTCAGTCGCCGGATCTCAAAACTGAGGTTGCGGAGTATGTGCCGAATCTGACGAAGGCGCTCGATAACCTGGGCCGTATTCTCCTGACTCTGCGCATGCAAGAGACCGAACTGAAGAAGAGCCTGGGTGATACGACTTTCGACCAACTCGAGGAGCGATCGTCGAGTACCTTTGAAGACCTGGGCGATTTGGTTCTTTCGCTGAACCAGACAGGCGAAATCGTTGAAAGCCGAAATACTCGCCCGTCCGCCTAATCCGTACCATCGGGTACATCGCGTTAAACACGCGATTGCGCGATCGTCAAATACGGCGCTAGACTCGCTGGAGCGTGCACTTTATCTGCACTTGACCGGTGGTGAGTCTAACGCCGTGCTTGATATTGCGCATGCCATCTACGTCTCTGAATACCAGCGCGAAATAATGCAAGCGTGGGTTTTCGCCAACACCGATAACGAGACGCTGGAGAAGTTACTTCAAATTCCTGGCGCCGTCTCAGATGCGTATCGGCACCTCTTTTTTGACGTGTCCGTACTTCCGCACATGTTAAGTCGCTGGGAGTGGGTCAACACATATGAAGGCACTCCGCGGGGCAAAGAGTTGCTCGTGGATGCAGCCAACGGTGGTGTTGCAGCCCTCGCCTGGCGATTCGGTTTTGAGCACGCACAGGTCTCTCCGAAGAACGTGATTCGTCAAGCAATGGCAGACGCGTTCTACCGCGGGAAATCCGGAAGGAACGCAGGTTTGCGTAGTCCTGAAGCAGCGGTTGCGCATGCGCACATGCAGACAGCGATTAAAGCCGCATCGTTGCTAACACGTGACGACACGGATAGCATGACAGCGCTTTTGATCAAGCTCAAACACCGAGATTTGACCAAGACAGAAGCTGAAACGACTACGGTTGAAGCTGCTGAACTAGCAGTAGTGGAACCCGCTAACTTTCTTCACTAAAGAGTGACTCATGCCGATGCTTGCGGAATCTGATCTGAACAAAATCGCTGAGCGGGTGGTGGAGAGCTTTCTCACTCGCAAAGCCGGTCTTGACGAGTCTGCGGCGAGTGAAGCGCAGAGTGGGCAGCTCAACGCCGATCAGATCGAGCGACTTGTCGAACTGGTTAATACTCAGGCGTTTCTGAAGACGATGGACCAGCGCAAGCAGGAAGGCGCTGGCGATCTGATGCATGAATTTGATCCTGTTAACGCTGCGCGGGTTATCAAAATTGTGATTGACGGCTCGGGTGCCCGCGTCGAGTCTGATTCTGATTCGACAGATTCAGAGTGCGACGTACCCAACGAGATGGCGGATGTTCGGCGTCCGAAAGACGAAGAAGAAGAAGAAGCGCCCGAAGACGTAGAGCCGAAGGTCAAGGCGCCCAAGAAAGACAAGACGGCGTCGGTCCTCCAGCTAGTCAACGAAAAGATCGCGAACCGTCGTCGCAAAGTTTCGGGGTTGCTCGAGAACCAAGCGCTTGAGCTGGAGCAGTCGTTCGAAGACAAGTTGGCCCATTTGGCAATACGATTTAGGCAGGCACAGGGTCCTTCGTACGCCGAGTTTGAGCATAACGTGTGCAGTGAACCCAGCTATAATTCAAAAGAAGCCAGTGCAGTACTCACTGCGCTGCGCACGACGTTGAAGCTAGGTCCACTGGATGAGCAAATGTTGAACGAGAAACGCGCCAGTCTCTCGAATCATGTCTACGATGATTCGCCGGAACTAGCGGAGTTCGACACCTTGCTTGCGATCGTAAAAGAGGCGCAGAAAACGGCTGACGCCATCGCACACGTGAGGACGTAATGATTCTTACCACAGAAGATTTGCGCGATACGGTAATCAAGCTCGGCGAGCATGCGTATCTTAAGCAGAAGGTGGCTGCGAATAGCGCCTTGCTTGGCACCGCGTTCATGGCCCCGGGGGCCATTCAACACGGCAGTCAGGTACGCGATTCTACATACAAGCAGTTGATGGACGCGGATAAGGAATCGGCTGTAACGAAGCATGCGGCGAATACCCCTGGCGGTGCACCCCCACAGTCCCTAAATCCTCAGGGGTTTATTGGCCCGTTGCTGCAGGCGCTAGCGGGCGGCGAGCTGGATCCAAAAGGGGCTCCTAGCGTCGGAAACCGAGAATATGCGGGCAGTGCTGCTGGACAAGGAATGGCGGGACTAGCGCGTGCGGGTGCTCAGCCCCTTGTTGAAGCAGGCAGCAACAAGCTTCTCGATATGCTTGGGTTGATTCCATTTACGGAGCGTAAAGACCTTGGCAGTAAAATGCTCAGTCAGGGTGCTGTCTCTGGTGCTCAAGAAGTAGGAAAGCAATTTGGTAAGACCCTTGGCGAAGCTTTTACGTCTCTTGCGCAGAAGGCCGTATCTGGCATTCAAGGTATGGGTGCAGATAAGGCCCGCGCAGCCCTAATCCAAACGCTGAAGATGGAAGATCCCATCATCAAGAACATCCCCGACGAGAAACTGCACGAAGCCTACGGCACAATGACCCGCTTTGCGCCGACGTTGTCCACCGACAAGAACGCGGTTCGCTCGTTCCTTCGCGAAGCGGGCGTCAGCGGCGGTGGAGTCAGCTTTGCTTCGATTCGCGTTCTTGCAGACGCCGAGCGGTCGGTTAATGAGAGCAGGAGCCCACGCTAATGCGCAATCTTATGTCTCCCGCACTGATTCAGGCGATTGAATCAGGTCAGTTCTCGAAAGTCGCTGCTGCGATGCGGGGCTTCAACGAGTTCACGCTCAAGGAAGCTGCGTACTTGATCGGTGTACAAGCCTACGTGAAACGGGCGCAAGCGGAGCACATTATCGATGGGCTTCAATCGATGCGCGAGCTGCAGTCTGGCAGCGAAGTCAAGCTGGCGGACAATCCTTGGGGGACGCTGATTCGCCGGTCCGTTGCGCCTGCGGTGCTTGGCGGCGCGGCTGCGTATGCCGTGAGTCCCGACGACCCGGAGATTCAGAAGCGAAACATGATGGTCGGTGGCGCGATCGGCGCGGGTGGTGGGTTGCTGCATACCTTGCACAAGGGTATTCAGGCCAATCCGCAGGTTGCGCAGCAAATGTTCCACGCGCTATAATAATCTCATGACATTACACGAAGCCCTACTATTATCAGGGTTTCTGGAGAAGCAAGCTAGTCTCGCTAATCCGGTGGAACGGCGCCGTCTTCTCGAGAAGAAAGCGATGTCGGATCTCTGCGCGTTTGGTCTGTTCAAGCAGAGCAACTGGGGCGAGGGATTGAAGCGAGGGCTGGGTATGGGCGCAGGCATCGGACTGGGTGTGGGCGTCCCGCTGTTTGCTGCCGGTCACATGCTTCTCCGTGATGCGAATCACCAAGCCAAAGACGTGGTGCGAGACACGCGCAACCAGGCAGTAATGACTGCGCTAGGGCTCGGTGGTGCGCACGCTATGGGGCGTGGCATCAGCGCAGCGATGCAGCCCAAAGGCTTCGAAACCTCATTTACGGAGAACAATCCGCAGACCGGCCCCTATAATAGTTACATGCGTACGAAATTCAACGCGGATGAATCGTTTACGCAGAAGCTCGCAGAACTGCTTTTGATTGACGATGCACTGGAATCCGAGCTGAACAAGACCGCAACAGACGCTGCACTCATTCACCTACTCATCAATCGCAGCAAGGGAGCAGACCTGCTTAGGTCTATCCAATGAACAAAGTAATCTTCCTAGACGACTACTTTAATACCGGTGAGCAAACCGTTCAGCCGGTGTTGTCGTTTGGATTGAACAAGCAAGACTTCGGGCGCATCACCAAGCACGCGTCTGAGGCGATGGACTACATCAAGAACGTGATGCCGGAACCCGGCAAAACGCATATGCTTGTTCTTGCTTTGGGGGCGTCTGAGACCTATGGCGCCAACCGAAACGGCGATGCATTTTCAGAGCATCCTGTCGCAGCGCGTAGAAACGCCACGACCAAAAACGCGTATTGGGTGGCGCCGGGTGAAGAAGTCACCAAGCACTACCAGTCTTTCGAGAAAGGTCACGCGTTTAAGCACCACATAAACAAAGATGCAGCAAAGGCATCCGGACGGATCAAGAAAGCATTTTGGAACCCCAAAATGCATCGCATCGAGCTGCTTATTGTTATAGACAACGACAAAGACCCGGAGTGGGTTGAACGCGTTAACGACGGGGACTTCCCCGCCGTCTCGATGGGCTGCCGAATCAAGTATGACGTTTGCTCGCTTTGCGGCAACAAGGCGCCGACGCGTAAGGAGTACTGCGACGACATCAAACTGGGGATGAATCGAGTTAATCCGGACGGAACGAAGAACTTTGTCTATAATCCGTCTCCGGATTTCTTTGATATTTCCCGCGTGTTTCGTCCGGCAGACCGCACGGGGTTTACGCTCAAGAAAGTCGCGAACAGCGTAGAGTTGTGGTCTGGCTACAAAAGTGCTGAACTCGGTGATATAGCGGAAGTAGCGTCGCAGAAGAGCGCGATCTTCTCGAAGCTGAGCGATATCACGAAGATCGTTAAGGGCGAACCGGTAGCGTCCAGTGGCATGGACGGACTCGGTAAATTCAAGCAGTGGGTCACGGGTAAGGCCATCGAAGTGCCTTCAATTCCTGCGAAGGAGTTGAGTGCGGCACCGTTAGCGCAGACACTGTCTGCGCTGTCCAAGGCTGGTATCCTACTCACAACGCCCGAGTTTCTTACTCTCGTGATTAACAAGCTTAGCTCGGACGGGATTGAAGTATCTCCAGAGCTTATCCGCAGCTTTCTTGCGCATCAGTCCGAGGTATTCAATCTCTTTGCACAGTCCCCGGCGTTATTCGATAGCTTGTCGAATGCGCCAATGTTTCAGAGTGCGGAGGCGGACGGAAAGACCGCCAAAGTCCTGGAGAAATACACAAAGCGAGCGAACCTATCGGAGTTGCTGGCCCGTACAATTCCAGACTCCATCGGAGTTCGACCACAGGACTTGCCAAACACGGATCTGCTGCACGTCACGGATCCTGTGACGCACGCGACCCGTGCCACGACTCGTGGAGCAATGATTTCGGCGCATGACGCCATTGCGAAAGAGCGTTTGATGAAGACGCTCGGCGCCTCGAGTTTACTTCTCGGCGCCTACGGTGCGCTGTCTATGCATCCAGGTCTTCGTGCTGGTGCAATGGGTGCTGCTGCGCTGTCGGGACGGCAAAGTCCGACGCGCATGATGGCGACCGACGAAGGTTTGAATGTACCTGATCGTACTGAGTTATCGCCGCTTCTAGATCCAGAAAAGACGGGTATGTATATCGTCAACAGTGTTGAAGAGCACCGTCCATACGGAAACAGCGACAAGATTCATACGACGCGTCGCCTTCCACAATACAGTCCGTTCAACTCGATTGAAGGGGCTCGGTTCGATTTTGACGATGTGTGCCTGAAGCTCGGCGCCAGTATCTTGGCCAACCTACAATAAAGACACAGGAGCAATTTAGCATGGGTAAGTTGTCTAGTGTTCTCGCCGCCATCGCCCCCACTGCCCCCGCTACTGAGAAGGTTGCGGCAGTGAAGGCGGCTACTACCGCGGATACCGCCGTCGATCAGCTTCGTACGGCGTTGAGTGAGGCGCTGGCGTCTCCTTCGGAGAAGACGGCTTCGGCTACCCCCTCTACGCCTGTCCAGGACCTGGAGAAGGTCGCTGCGCAGGTGCTCGAGCAGGACAACGCGCGACTTCAGAAGGAAGCGCACGCCTACGGGATTGCGGTAGCCGATGGGTTTATGGCGCAGATGGCTGCGTACAACGCGGCGTCGGAGAAGGTTGCGACCGTTGCTGCTACCGACGTTAGCGTTGACTTCGAGAAGTTCGCCTCGGCTCACCCCGAAATCATCAAGGAAGCGCACGATTTCGGGTACACCCAGACCGTGACTCAGCTCGCCACGCTGAAGCAGGCGGCGTATGAGCGTGGCGTCAACGCGGGCATTGAGGCGATCTACAACACGGGGACTGAGACGTTTGCCCGTGGTTTCCAGGACATGGGCAACATCCTTAACGGGTAATGCGCGTGTACGACTCAAAGTACATAGACTCGTACGAGGCACTGCGACAAAAGATCGCGGGCATCGATCCCAATACACTAAAAATGGTTGGGACGGGTTTGGCTGGCGCTGGTTTGGCGGGCCTGGGAACGTACGGAGTTACCAAGCACTTCGATGAGAAGAAGCGCCTTCAGACGCGCAACCGCGCGTTCGGAGCAGGTATGGCGACGGGAATTGCGACGCCACGGCTGACGCAACACTTGTTTAACATGGCGCGAAGCACAGGCTTTTTGCCCGGCGGTCAGTAATGCGCAAGCTATCTTCTTTCGTAGATGACGTTCTCGCGGACGTGGAGGCTGCAAAGCAAACCAAGTTGGCGGAACACACCGTAGTCTCCGAACTCGCGGCACTGCCAACATCCGATCTCGCAAATCAGCTTCTCAAGCTGGCAAGCGATATTCGAAACCAGCCGACCACGCTATCCTACGCCGACTTAACTCAGTTTATGCGAGGCACCGGCAATGGGTGATGAGCTGCGCAAGATTGCTGCGGAGATTCGAGCAGAGCAAGGCAAGCGTGACGCGCAGACTGTGCTGAAGTGCGCGCACGTCGTCCGTGCTGCGGTAGCACTTAAACTCATCAAAGATAAGCTGGGAGCCGAGTGATGGCTACGCTGAATCAGGTTGCGAACGTTCTTGAAAAGCTCGCAGCTTATGTAGATGCGACTGAAGCTCAGGCGAACGCAGAACACCAAAAGAAGGCGTCTGCGCGTCAGGCGGAAATTGAAGCTCTTGCCGTTCGCTACAGTGCCGCTACGGGCGACGAGATGCCCGATGCCGTACGTCAAAAGTTGGCGAACAGCGATGAATCGGTTGTAGCTCTGATCGGCAATATCATTGAAAAGAATGCCGCCGAGCACGTCACGACTCTAGGTGGCCCGTCGGCGTCGCGAGAAGTGCCGCAGCCCCGAACGATAAAAGAAGCGGCGGAAGCGGCGGAAGCGCAGTTCGCCAACTGGTGCCTGTCCTAAAATTAAATCAGGAGTACGTAAGTTATGTCAAAGCTCGCGAGTAAGTTCAACGTTATGCGAGGGTGGCACGGCACTGGCGTCGGCGCCGGTATCGATCGCTGCCATGTTCCGGCCACGGGCGTAACCCTTGCCTCTGGCATGGTGATTACCCCCGCTGTGGATGGCACCATGAACCTCGCTACCACGCCGGATCGGTCCGTCGCTGCGGGGAAACCCGTCTGGGTTGTCGTCGAGGGCAACGACGATTTCTCCGGCGCGTATGTCGGGAAGGTGAATGCCGTTCGCGAGAACATGGAACTTCGCCTGGATCCCGCCAACTTTGTCGCGGGCGCTGCGTACGTTCCGAGTGCGCGTCTGACGTTTCGAGCGGGTCAGTTTGATCTCGCTGCGGACAAGGATCAGATCATCGCTGAGGTACTCACGGATGATCGGTCTGTTGACGGGACCATCACGGTCCTGTATACGGGCGGAACCGACCGCATGTTCTAAGCGGATCAACTGACACACACAAAACAAGGAATACTAATGCGAAACGGTGCATACAAGACGCAGACCAGTCAGGTCAGCGCCCAGTTCATTAACTCGAACTTTGTTCGAAAGCTGGACGAGGGGCGTACCAAGGAAGCGGAGGCCGAGGGCTCGGCGTTCATTCGGCAGAAGATTCGTCAGGAATCTTTTGCCCGTGAAGTAATCGAGCCGATCATGCTCGCCGATGACGAGCTGGATCGCGACGAGAACTCGGATCAGCCGAAGAAAATCATCGAGAAGGAGCCCGATTCGGTCGCTACCTTCGTACCTTTCAGTGGTACGGGACCTCAGCGATGGTTCACGGGTCCTCGCTTCGCGGTGTATTTCGGCAAGACCGAGAGCGAGCGGTTCCGCAAGAACAAGTTCGAGCTGATGACGTATCAGAACGACATCCGCAAGATTCTGAGTGACAACTCCGTCAAGGACATGGCGGACCAGGAAGATCTCAAGTTCACCACCACAGTGAACGGGATTCTTGCCGCGAACCCGACCCAGATTCTTGCTGCCGCCGCATTCTCCAGCAGCGCCTTCAAGAAGATCTTTCAACTCCATATCGGTCGCAAGCAGCCCATCGGGAAGATGGTGATGACCAAGGGGCTGTACTACGAAGCGATCGATCTGCCTGCCACCGCGGTTGGCAACGATGTTGCTTCGCGGCACTACGATGAGGGCATCGAGTCCGAAGAGAAGCTGTGGGGCATTCCCGTCGTGACGACGGTGAAGAAGGAGATTGTTGACGGTGTAGGCCGCCGCAGCGCCTACATCTTCTCTCCGCAGAACTACCTGGGCGTGTTCTTCCTGCTCCAGGACGCCACCCTGTTCATCAAGCAGGAGGCGGATATCATCGAGTTCTGGACCTATGCCGCCCCGGGCATCGGTTTCGGCAACAACCTCTCGATGGGCCGCATCGACTTCCCGGTCTAATCTAGCCGTCACTTGACGCAGCCCCCACTTCGGTGGGGGCTGTTTTGTTTTGACGTGCTACGAGAAACGGAGTACAGTACGAGTTATGGCATCAAAGATCGAAATTCTTATCCGCAATGAACGCGAAAGCGTCATCGAACTGTCGGGCGTAACCGACGTAAACGGTCACCCCGTATCCCTCGCTCCAAAGGGCATGGAACACGATAGCCGTCGATGCTACGACTCCGTCGTAACGCATCAACACGTCCAGACGTTTCTGGACCAGACTCCGCCGTGGATCAGCGTGATGAAGCTGAATAG
>ERZ724522.669-NODE-669-length-20946-cov-9.926188_pt1 | contig 20946 bp, 26 predicted proteins | sample MGYA00376055_ERZ724522 | MGnify/ENA primary metagenome ERZ724522 (study PRJEB28724, sample SAMN07190884) | wastewater metagenome | isolation source: effluent of sewage treatment plant in Hong Hong | place: Hong Kong | collected 2016-03-17 ...
GCCCCCTACCCCCCCACCTTGTATGTCGGGTGGGCCTCGGAAAGTCGCGAGAGATCCGCTGGTCTGTCCTGTGCGTCTCCGGGGGACTCCACGAAGGAGGTGAGGGCCGCCTCCTGGTCCTTACCCGACGGGTCTCGGGGCCGCTTCATGGGGATGGGCGGCCCCGGACTCGTCGGCCCTTCCCCGAGCGACGGCGACCGCCTCTCCGACGAGGGTGGCGTGGTGGCGCTCCATCAGGTCCCGCACCAGCTCGATCAGATCCTCGATCGCTGCGTTGCGCTCTCGCTGCATCAGCTCGGAGAGATGGATGCCCAGCTCGTCGATCGCCTCCGGGTGGATCTCGTTGTAGAGCCTCACCCCCGCTGAGCGATCAGCCGCCCCGAGAGCGGCCGACAGCATCGAGATGGCGAGCGGTGCTCGGGGATCGTGGATGCCCCTCAGCCTCTCGTCCCTGAGGCGCTCCAGCAGTGGGATGGCGCGCTCCCACGCCTCGATCCGAGCGAGCCGACGTGCGGCACGGAGGTGCAGAGCTGATCCCACGTCGGAAGATCACCCTACATCACCCGTTGACGACCGGCCCTCACTCGTGTAGGTTTGCGCCCCGAAAGGTTGAGCTGCCTCGAACGGTTGCGTCGATCACCGCTCCATCCATGGCGTTCGGAAACGGAGTCACGGTGGCCACATAGTGGTGGTCGATGCGTTCTGGGTTCGATCTTCTTCGGGAGACCGGGGGAGGTCGATCCGGCCCAGAGCACCGATCGTGTCAACGCTCCGGGTGCCGTGCAGTACGGTCCGGGGACGAGTGCCCCGTGGAGACGGGATACCACGGGGCATGGTTTCACGAGTTCCCCGCTGGAGTCCCCGCCTCGTGCGGGGCTCTTGTCGTTTTCGGGCTCTGTCCGCATCACCCGCGGACGTGCGATGATGTCGATGTCGACCCATCACGACCAGGAGGCTCCCGTGACCGACTTCAACGAGCTGGAGGAGATGCTGGCGCTCGAAGCGCAGATGCTCTCCGAAGGCAAGACCCAGGAGGAGGTCGATGCGTTCATGCTCGATCTCCGTACGATCGGCTTCGAGGCGGAGACGCAGAAGATGCGTGACGCCGGGATGCCCGAAGAGGAGATCGCCGCCTTCTGGCAGGCGATGTCCACCATCGGCGACATCGAGCCCGACGATGCCTACTCGGCGGAGGACTGACCATGGGCGCGCTCTACCTCACCGACCTCGCCGACATCCTTCGCAGTGCCGGGCTTCCCGTGATCGAGCTGCCCGGCTGGAAGACCCGCGCTCGTGGCTCGGGCGGCTACGACCCCGCCCGTGGCCCGGAGGGCATCTCCGTCCACCACACCGCCGAGAGCCCGCTCATGGATGGCTCGGCGTCGGCGGTCTACGGAGCGATCAACCACCCCTCGAAGCCGATCTCGAACTGCTACGTCAGCCGCAAGGGGGTCTGGTACGTCCAGGCGGCCGGGGCCTCGAACACGAGTGGCAAGGGTGGCCCCTACCACGGCATCCCCCTCGACTCGGCCAACGCCCGCACGATCGGCATCGAGTGCGGCAACGATGGCGTCGGCGAGGCGTGGCCCGACGATCAGGTGACCTCGATCCTCCACGGCGTGGCGGCGCTGTATCGCACCTACGGCGAGCGCTTCGGGTGGGGCATCGAGCTGGGGCGGATCTACGCCCACTTCGAGTGGGCCCCGGGCCGCAAGATCGATCCTCGTGGTCCGTCGATCTACAGCGATCGCCAGAACGTGATGTGGGACATGGATCGCTTCCGCGGGGACCTCGCTGCCATCGTCTTCGCCGCTCCCGAGGCCCCGCCCGCTCCGCCGCCGCCGATCGAGGTTGTGACGCCGCCGCCGGTGCAGCCGATCCCCGAGCCTCCGCCGACGACGAGCAACAACTCGGTGACGCACATTCCCACCGGCTTCTGGCGGATCAAGGTGGGAGACACCCCGTGGCGGATCTCCTCGATCGCCTACGGTGCCGGGGGCCAGTACCCCAAGCTCCAGGCGGCGAACCCGGACCAGGCTGCGTGGCGAGTGGGCGGCTCGATCTGGGTACCGGACTGCCCCGGTCACTCGGTCGTGGTCGAGTCGGGCAACGGGTGGTACTCGCTGCTCTCGCGCTGCGGTCAGGTGTCGAGCATCACCAACCTGATCCGGGTCCAGGAGTGGAACGGCGGCTCGAACCGGATGCTCCGGCCGGGAGATCTCATCTTCGTTCCCGACTGATGGGCTTCTAGGATTCGATCAGTCGGCTTGGCCCAACTACGAAGCGAGGGATCGGTCGATGGAGGACCGGCGAGGGACAGCTCGCCCGGGAGCCCGTTGATCGGTCCCTCGCTTCGCGTCCAGGCTCAACACGGCTCGGTCCTTCGAGAGGGTCCAGGTCTTCGAGTTCACGCTCCCCGACCAGTCGCACATCCAGCAGAACCAGAGCTTGCCCGAGTCGCGCTCGATGGCCTCGCTGCCGCACGCCGGGCAGCAGTCGGGGATGTGGAGCCCGTGGCGGTTGATGTGGAATGACCCGACCGGCTTGCGTCTCTGGGCGGGTGTCAGCTCGATCTTCACGAACTCGGCACCACCACATCGCCGACAGGCGACCGCTTCCCCGGGGGGCAACAGCATGGGCTGCTCCCCGCCTCGATACCACCGCTTGATCGCCGGACAGGTGGTGTGGTGGTAGATGGGCGGCCCGTAGAAGGGGTGGGTGACGATGTACGACATGGACTCCGCCGAGATGGTGTGCCGATTTCGGGTGGGACCTTACTCCGCCCTCGATCCTGTCCGCCAGGCCCCGAGGCCGAGCCAATGGATGAGACCACCAGGAAAGGAACGCATCCCATGGCTCAGATCCTCCAGGTTCGCTCGGGGCAGGCCCAGGTCGACATCAACAAGCTGCTGCTCGATCAGAACGCCAAGGCGATCGTCAGCACGAAGGAGTTCATGAAGATCGCCGACGGCGCCTTCGGCTCGATCGTGGACGACCTCGGCCCCGGCATCCTCCTGACGGCGCCCTACAACCTCACCGGTGCCGCCGAGGCGAACAAGACCCTCGCCACGATCACGCCGGGCTTCGCCGGGCGCATCGCCTCCGCCTTCGCCGTGGTCACCACCGTGGCATCGACGGGTGGCAAGAGCGCCAACGTGCAGCTCTACGTCGACAACGTCCCGGGCACCAACGAGGTGCAGACGCTGACGATCACGGGCACCCCGACCGGTGGCACGTTCACGATCACGTACGACGGCCAGACCACGGCAGCGATCGCGTACAACGCCAACGCCGCTGCCGTGCAGAGCGCTCTCGAAGCGCTGTCGAACGTGGCTGTCGGTGACGTCACATGCGGCGGTGGTGCACTGCCGGGCACGCCGGTCACGATCACGTTCGGCGGCTCGCTGGCAGGCACGGACGTGCCGCTCGCGACGACCACGAGCAGCCTCACCGGCGGCACGGCGCCGACCGTCTCCATCGCCATGACGACGACGGGCGACACCGGTTCGGACGTTGCCATCCCCACGGCCACCTCCGGCGGTCTGATCCAGCTCACCACGGCCAACGTCACCCCGACCGGCAAGGTCCTTCCGGCGAGCCGGGTCATCTGGTCGGCGGCCAACCCGTGGAGCTTCGGCGCCACCTCGGTGCTGAGCTTCCGCACGACCACGGCCCCGACGACCTTCTCCGAGGGCGCCGTGATGTTCGGCGTGCTCTGTGTCCCGGACGTCCCCGTCGCCACTCGCGGCCCGCTGGAGACCTGATCCTCGTCCTGTCGTCGTCGACCTCTCAAGATCCACAACCCCGCCCCGTCATGTGACGAGGGCATCTCGAAGGAGAACCCACCATGCTGGTCACCGTCCGAAACGTCAGCGACACCGTCGTGGTCATGTCCCAACTGGACAAGACCAAGCCCCACGTGACGTGGGGCCCCAAGAGCGACGAGGTCGAGTCCATCCAGCAGTGCCCGCAGGAGATGACGGACACCACGGCGTTTCACAAGGCGGTGGCCCTGGGGATCTTGGAGGTCGACGACAACAACGACGCGTTGAAGGAGGCGATCGAGCGCGCAGCGGCTCGGTACCGCACCGGCAAGCAGGTGACTGCCGATGCCACCGAGGCCCTGATCGCCCAGTCGCACACCCAGCGCAACGGCACCGTCGTCATCACGGAAGCGGACATCGACCGCCACATCGACCGGCTGAACAAGAGCCAGCCGTCCGACCTGGCGCTCGATCCCCAGAGCTGAGGAGCAACGATCCCATGAGCCACGAACCGAACCCCATGTTCGCCTACGGTCGCATCGACACGTCGGCCGGTGAGAGCGGCGAGAGCCTCCACAAGATCAACCCCAACGTCTTCGGTGTCGTCGAGGGCCACATCGGCCGCGGCGCCGAGGTCGACGGGCCTGGTGATCCGGAGGCCATCGAGCTGGCCGACTCGATCGAGCAGGGCACCAACGGCCAGCCGGGCGCCGAGCCGACGATCGTCGTCGATCTCGGCACGGTGGACACCAGCGGTCCCGAGGGGCCCCACACGCCCGCGGACGAGCAGGTGACCATCGCCAGCTCGACTGCCCTCGGTGTCGAGCCGCCCGAGCCCGTGACGGCCGCCGAGGCCGACGAGTCCGAGCAGACCGCCGAGTCGGATGACGACGCGAACGACGATGCCAAGGTCGAGGGCGGCCAGGACGTGGTCGCTGGTGCGCAGACCGCCGGGGGCACCGCTCAGGCCATCTCGACCAACGACGGCGCCCCGGACACCAGCGCCTGGAGCAAGGAGCCGGAGGGAGGCTACGACACCCTCACCGGCGAGCAGCTCAAGGACGAGCTGCGCGTCCGCGGCCTCAAGGTCTCGGGCTCGAAGGAGGAGCTGATCGAGCGCCTCCGGGAGAGCAACACCGCCCTCGCCTGACACTCGTCCGGCGGGATGCACCATCATCTCGCGAAAGGCATCCGACTGACCCATGACCACCACCACGAGCCGACTGGGTCTCGTTCGTCCCGGGACCGGAGATGCCTTCGACACGCAGCAGCACTACGACAACCTCACGAAGCTGGACGGGTACCCCGGCATCTACCCATGCACCTCGGGGACCCGTCCGGCATCGTGGGGTGTCAACCACATCGGCATGCGGATCTGGGAGACCGACACCGATCTGCTGTGGCGGTGGAACGGCACGGTCTTCCTCCGCTGCGAGGTGAAGGGTCTCCTCGGGACGACGGATCTCACCTCGAACTTCGGCACGTCTTCCACGTCGCCGCAGACGGCCATCTCGTGCACGGTCACCGTCCCGGCCACCAACGCCGGGTCGACGGCCAAGCGCATCCGGATCGCTGCCAGCTTCTCAGCGCTCGACAACGGAGCCGCTGGCTCGGGAGGGGTGTCCGAGGTGGGGCTCTTCCGGGGCTCGACGGCGCTGTTCGTCGCCCAGTGGAAGGGGCGCCCGGCGGCAGCCACCTACGACTACTGGGGCTCGGGCGGAACGATCGAGATCTTCGACAACCCCTCGGCAGGCTCCGTCCAGTACAACCTCAAGATCAACGCCGTGGCGTCGGTCGGTGGCACGAGCACACTGCGCGCTTCGGCTTCGTATCCAGCGCAGCTCTCGGTGACGGAGGTGGGGTTCTGAGATGTCGAACTTCCTCTTCGTCGGGCGCTTCTCGATCTCGAACGTCGACTTCACCGTCACCAACGACCAGAACACGATCGTCGATGCGGACACGGTGCCGACCATCGAGTTCCGCAACTACGCCACCAACGCCCTGATCTGGACCCGCGCCTCGACGCACGTGAGTACCGGCGTGTACCGGGCGCGACTCAGCTCGGTGGAGACCGGGAACCCGGGCCTGTACTTCATCCTGTGGCAGTACATCCTCGGTGGCATCCCGGAGCAGTTCCGTACCGACATCGAGGTCCCCTCGTCCACGAGCACGGCATACAACAGCCTCTCGGACAACGCACGAACCGTCGTCGACACCGTGTGGCGCATGTTCGAGGACCTCTTCGATTCGCCGCTCGGCGGGCCACATCTGGCGAACTACGCCCAGACCTCGTTCGGGCGCGAGACGGTGGCTCGACTGCTCGAACACGCCATGGGGTGGCTCAACACCACGAGCCAGCCGCACCAGACCTACTCGATCGCTCAGGACGACTTCCCCTTCGCCGAGTGGGGTGGCCTGCTGATCCGAGCGCTTTACATCGAGGTAATCAAGCACCTCATGCGCTCGTACGTCGAGCAGCCTGATGCCCAGGGCGTCTCCCCTGCCCGTCTCGATCGCCGCGACTACATGAGCCGCTGGCAGACGATGCTGGAGCTGGAGCAGGAGGAGATCAAGCCGATGCTCACCACCTACAAGATGGCGGCGATGAACCTCGGTCGCATGTCGATCCTCACCGGTGGCGGGGTCTACGGCGGCTTCGGTCCGTCCATGCTGCCTGCCCGACCGCGGATGATGCCGCCCATCTGGCGGTGATGGGTATGACCCAGCTCTACCCCAACGAGCACCCCTACGCAGTCGTCCAGGAGATCGAGCGTCACGACGAGGCGGTGCGCTGGTTCGGCGAGATGACCGCGTGCGTCATGCTCTGGAACGCTTTCGACTTCAAGGCCGGACTCGTCGGTCGATGCACCGTCTGTTACGAGGCGTACGGCGAGATCGCCGAGACGTACGGCCAGGCGCCTCGGAAGCGTTGCCCGAACTGCTACGGCACGACGTTCGAGGGCGGCATCCGAGCGCTCCTCTACCGCCCAGCCATCTGGACCAAGGACGTGGTCTCGCAGGACACCGAGCGGCGGGGCCAGGTCGAGATCCACACCGCCGAAGTGCAGACCGTGAGCGGGATGGCGATGCGCGAGGGCGACTTTCTCGTGCGCTCGAACGGCACTCGGTGGCAGATCAACTCGCCGGACGACACCGAGATCGCCACAGGCTTCGGTCCGAAGGGCTCCGACAGCGTCGTGGGGTCCTTCTTCCGCGCCCAGCTCGAAGACGAGTCGTCGGTGGCGTACATGGTCCCGATCGTGGAAGAGGCACTCGCTCTCCGCGGCCACTCGCCCTACCCGCTGTACCCGACGCAGTGGGACGTCATCAACGGCGACGTCGCCGACGGTGGCAACGATGATCCGTTCAGCCAGCGACCGCCCATCCAGCCACCTGGCTCCTGGGGCTACGTGCCACCCACGACCATCATCCTCGACGGCAACGACGCCCCGAACGACCTCGACGGAGGTGGGCCGTGACTACTGCCCTGACGACTCGCTACCGCTACCGCCATCGAGGCGGAACGGCGGCGGAGATGACGGTGAGCAACCCCGTGCTCGAAGTACGAGAAATCGCTGTCGAGGTGGACACCCAGAAGATCAAGATCGGCAACGGCGTCACCCCGTGGGTCTCGCTGCCCTACGCCAACGGCACCGGCATCCATCGAGGGCCGACGCCGCCGAGCGACACCGGCATGATCTGGATCGACACGAGTGAGTTGTGAGAGATGACAGTCACTGCCGACTGGGCGAACGTAACCGCCTCGACGTTCACATACCAGGACACCGCCACGGCGAACAAGCCGTCCGGGCTCTCGGTCGGTGATACACTGCTCTTCTTCTTCGTCTGGTACGACGACGCATCGGGTGCCGGAACGGTAAGCACGAGTTGGACGCCGACAAATACTCTGACGGTTGTCAGAGAAGCCACGGTCGAGAAGATCAGTGCTTACGGCTGGACCAGGATCGTGGACGGTTCGGAGGGTGCGACGTTTGGGGCTACGCCACAGGCGAGCGCGCAATACAACGGTCTCATCTGCATCCCCATCAAAGGCGCTTCGGCAACATCGCCATTTGACACGGCGAATTCGACGAACGGGCGCAGTAGCTCACAGTCGATCGCAGGATTGACGACAGCAACCGCTGATGAGCTTCTCGTCGGCATCAAGTACGGCTACGGCCAAGCCGTGACAGCCGATCCGGCGAACTGGACACCACGAGGCACCTACGACACGGTTATCGAGGTCTACGATCGCGCCGTTGCCTCAGCAGGTGTCGTCTCGTCCGAAGCGCTGACGGCCGCTGGCCTTGAAGGCTTCGTTTCGATGGTCGCCGCCTTCAAGGCCGACGTTGGCAGCCCGGCCTTCCCGGTGCATCTGCTGTCAGCCCACACCCCGTTCTCCACCAATCACCGAGGAAGGCGCTAGAGATGGCAGCGACCGATGCAAGCCCATGGCCGATCAAGGGACAGGCGTTCCGCGTCTCGTTTGATCTGAGGCTCAACACCGGAGCGCTCAACACGGGCGCAGCGGGTCTCGACTCCGAGGTCAGCAAGGACGCTGGGACGTTCAGCGACTGTACGAATGAGGCGACAGAGATCGCCACGTCGTCCGGCCACTACTACCTCGATCTCACAAGCACCGAGATGACCGCCGACACGGTGGTGGTGCAGGTGAAGTCCTCGACGACGAACGCCGTCACGCAGACACTCGTGCTCTACCCGGTGTCGATCACTGAGCCCACCGGGGCGCCGACGTGGCCGATGGACATCGAAGAAGCTCTCGGGTGGCTCAGCGCCCTGGCGCGCAACAAGATGTTGCAGACCGCCACGACGACGACCTTGCGCAACGACGCTGACGGCGCCGACATCGCCACGTCGGCAGTCTCCGACAACGGGACGACGTATACCAGAGGTGAGTGGTCCTGATGCTCGCTCGACCGAAGGCGTCGGCGTCGTTCTGGCGAAGCGACAACTGGGGCGCCAACCCATCGTCCACGATCGGGACGTCGGTGACCCCGGGAGCCTCGAACGTGCAGGGGTCGTGGACACAACTGGCGACGGCCCTCTCGGACGAGACGATCGGCTTCTACATCCAGGTCCACGCAGGCGCCACGGCCGCCGCTGCGAAGCCGCAACTGATGGACATCGGCATCGACCCGGCTGGCGGAACGACGTACACGGCGATCATCTCCGACATGCAGATCGGCGCCTCCCCGGCCCTGACGGCGGCGGGCGCCCGGGAGCACTACTTCCCGCTCCGCATCCCGGCCGGGGCGAGCGTCGCAGCCCGTGTTCGTGGGGCGAACGCGACCGCTGGCACTGTGCGCGTAGCCATCCGGTTCTACGGCAGGGCGTCCAACGGCCTTGCTCTCCCGTGCGGCGCCTACAGCCAAACGCTGGGGGCCGACACGGCAACATCGCTCGGCACGGCGATCACCCCAGGAAACGCAGCCGACGGTGGGTGGGCCGACCTCGGCGCCACCACCCGTGACATGTGGTGGTGGCAGCTTGGCTACGTCGTCAACAACGCCACGGTCACGGCTGAGTACACCTACCTCGAAGTCGCATACGGGGATGCGAGCAACAAGACGTCGATCTTCTCGGTGATGCATGGAGGTACGACGTCGGAGACGTGCGGGCTGGCGGCTCAGACGCAGTTGTTGTGGCCGGTCGCATATTGCCCGGTAGCTGCGGCGGATCACATCTACGTTCGGGGGCGTTGCAACAACGCCCCCGACACCGGCTACTCGGTCACGGTGACCGGGGTGGGAGGGTGACGTCATGGCGATCACGGAGTACAGCTCCGGGACGGAAGCGGTGGCTGGCACGGAGTGGTCGCTGACCACCGACACGTCTGGCCCCGACGCCGACACGACCGACGGTGTGTTCCAAGCGTTCCTCGACGTCTCTGACATGGTTGCTGGCGACGAGCTGGAGATCCGCGTCTACGAGAAGGCGCGAGGCGGCGACACGCAGCGCCTGGTCGAGCTGTGGGTATTGAACGGGGTTCAGTCATCTCCGTTGTGGGTCTCGCCATCGCTGATCCTGATGCACGGATGGGACTTCACGGCCAAGGCCGCTGCGGGCACGATCACGGTCAACTGGTCCATCCGAAAGGTGGCGTGATGGCCGTGTACCTGTTCCCAAAGTCGTCCGACGTGTACGTCGTGTTCGACCACTTGCGCACGCTTGGAATCGAGGTGGTCGAACTCGTCTCCGACGCCGACGAGTACATGGTGACCACCGATGTCCCGGTCGATCCGGAACAGGCGACTCATCTCAACATGGTGTTGCAGGAGTAGCGCTCTATGTGGGCGTTCTCGCCACTCGCCTCCGCCGCTGCTGCCCTGGCTGACCCGCCCGGTTCCGTCACCCAGTCGGCCGACACCGACAAGCGCGGATCGTCGTTGCACTTTGGCCTCGGACTCGGGCCGCTGCCAACTCCTCGTGGGTCATCCAGCGCCACATCTAGAGCGTGGGCAGAACGTCTCTACGCAGATGCTCTTAGCGGTGCCGGAAGCAGTACTGACGCTCCCGGAACGACTGCTACTGGAACGGCGACGGCCTACAACACAACACCCCATGTCGCACCTAGTGGACTTGTTGCAACAGCAACAGCGGCTTCGCAGCTAGCTCGACCTACCGTGTCCGTCGAGGGGGCCGCTGGATCGTCCTTCTGGACATCTGCCTTTGATGCGACTCCAGCGATGGCGAAGACGCCAACAACTGGTACGGCAGCGGGAGCTGCCCAGGAGGGGCTGGCGCTGGTCCAGTCGGTGGCATCAGTAGCCATCGTGACGTCGGTGGCCAACGCTGCTGTCACCTCGGTCAAGCCGGTCGGAGCGGTGGTCTCGGCGAGCGGTACCGGATACTCGGGCTCCTCGAACATCAGCGACGGATCGACAGCAGCGACAGGCTCTGGCTCGTCGAACTCCGGTGTCCCGCGTGTCTCGCCAGTCGCCGAAGTCGCAACAGCGACCGGCGCCGCTCTCGATGCAACGGCGACCGTCCCCGGCAACGTCTCGGCCAATGCCGTGGTCGCTACTGCCTCGGGTACGGCGAACAACCCCACAACTCTCGTGCGCCCCTCGGGAGCTACCTCGACCGCCACAGGTACCTCGAACCAGGCAGGCGAGTTCGTTCGGCCCACCGGGTCAACAGCGACCGGTGGTGGGTCGGCCAGCGCTCCGGCTTCATCCGTCTCCTCCACCGCTGCGCTGGCCACCGGATCGGGGACGGGGAACGCAGCGCTTCCCATTGTCTCCCCGCGCTCCGCCTTGGCGAGTGGGGCTGGTTCGGCCGCCACTCCATCGCTGGTGATCTCGAACCGAGCTGCCTCCGCAGCATCTGCTACCGGCTCTGCTCAGCAGGCGAGCTTGTCCATCGCTGCCACGGCAGCGATCGCCACCGCTGCTGCTGTGATCCTGCTGGCGCGCCTCATCGTTGCTGTTCGTCCTTCCTCGGCGAGCGGCGCCGGTGTCGCCATCAATTCGTCGGTGACGAAGCTGGTTGGTCGACGGTGCAGGGTCTGGGATGGGAGTCAGTGGGTGGGGGTGCCGATGAAGGTCTACGATCCGGATCTGGGTCAGTGGGTCGAGTCTCTCGCCGTGAAGTTCTACGACCCATACGCCCGACAGTGGAAGCATCTCATCTAGTGAGCGCCAACGTTCCGAACAAGGCGGTGATGGGGGTCGACGGGATGTCGATCTTCGAGTGCCGAGACCTCGCCATCAAGGCGGCGCGCTACGCCCGCGGGTTCGCCCCGAAGGCAACGATCCAGTCGTCCTCTCGGTTCTTCCCGATCTACGGCGAGGGCTTCTTCGGCGTCTCATGGGAGCACCCGTACGTCTGGTACCAGGAGGCGGGGATCAAGCCCTTCACGATGCGCTCGCTCGCTGGCAAGACGATCCCCATGTGGCTCAACGATCCCGAGGGCAAGCTCCGCAAGGAGAACCCGAAGGCGAAGACCCGCACCCTCCACGGTGGTCGGGTTCAGGTGCTCGTGTTCCGCCGAGCAGCGAAGCTCGGGCAACGCAAGAAGACGTGGCGCAAGGAGGGCGGGAAGATGGTCCTTAAGTCCGCTCCCGCTTCGTACCCCGGTGCTCCGGGACGCATCGCCGTGAACCGATCACAGGGCATTGAGCGAGCGGGGGACGTCGACCCATCGGTGCGCAACCCGGGCTGGATCGCCAAGAGCAACGTGGGTGTCAGATGGCGGCACCCGGGCCTGCCATCGGCCAGGTTCATCGCCAGGGCGATCTACGTGGTGGCGATCGAGGCGGGCCAGCCGGTGCAGCAGATCCGCTACCTCAACCGATGGAACAGCGGTCTCCACGACGCATACTCGGTCCTCGTCTACCAGGGGTGAACCATGTCCGATCTGCTCTACATGACCACGGTGAAGCACACCCTCGTGAAGGCGCTCAAGATGGCCCTAGCGGTCCACCCCACCGCCGAGTGGAGTGCCTACGCCGACAGGGTCTCGATCGAGTACCCGATGAAGGAGGAGCAGTACCCGAGCTTCTGGGTGGACTTCGATCCGGCAGGGGCCTTGCGCACGGTGGGCATCGGGCATGCCGAGTACCAAGGCTCCCAGCATCAGGAGGTACGCCGCTGGTCGTTCGAGGGGCGTGCCACCTACACGGCCGTCGCCATGACCTCGACGGAGCGCGACCGCCTCGTGGACATGCTCGTGACCATCTTCGCCTTCGGCCAGTCACCCGCGGGTGCTGCCTTCCGATCGACGATCGAGGCGGACCAATTCGTCGGGCTCAAGGCGAACCTGGACGAGATCGATCAGGTCGGGTTCAGCGCGTCTCCCGGGACACCGTGGGGTACGGACGACATGCTCTACGAGGGCACCCTCGCCATCGATGTCGTGGGCGAGTTCGTCTCCGATCCGGGAGGCAACGCCGTCCTCCTCAGCTCCTACGACGTCGTGCAGTTCGAGCTGGGCAGCCCGGACCCGGACACGGGGGGCGACTGGTTCCACGAGGTGCCCTACCCCGCCTGATCCTGTCCGTTGCTCTTCGTCTCCTCGTTGAAGAAGTGGAGAGCGCACTCGGCCAAGGGAAGGTAGAGCAAAGTGGCAGATCTCGTGTACGTGCCGCCTGGTGTCATCGTCGCAGAGGACGCCTCGCCGGTTCCCAACATCGCCTCGTCGGTCGCCATCCCGCCGTCGCGCATCGCCTTGGTCGGTCCTTCGGTGGGGTACCAGACCTACACCGAAGCGCTCCAGATGACCGGCGTCGTGGCCCAGTCCCTCTCGAAGAAGGGGGTCTCGACCGGCTCGATCGTGCTCACCACGGTGACCGGATCGACGCTCACCCTCACGACGGACTACACGGTCGCCCAGACCGGCACTCCGCCGGAGGAGGCGACCACCACCGTCACGCGGGTCGGGGGTGGGGCGATCAGCGATGGGCAGATCGTCTACGCCACCTACCAGTACACGGACTCGGCCTTCTACGAGCCGTTCTTGTCGAGCGACTGGGATCAGATCCAGAGCCGCTACGGCTCGGCCATCGTGTCGGCCTCGGGCGCCATCGGCAGCCCGCTCTCGCTGGCGGCCAAGATCGTGATGGAGCAGGGAGTGCGTGAGATCCTCCTCGTGCCGACCAAGGGCTCCTCGGTGTCTGCTGTGACGGCGGCGCAGATCAACACCGCCTACGGCAAGCTGGAGACCCGCGAGGACGTCGGGATCGTCGTGCCGCTGGGGATCGGCATCACCGGCACCGACGTCAGCCCCGGCGATACGAACAGCCTCGTGCAGAACCTCAAGACGCACGTCGAGTCGATGTCGAGCCAGGGGCTCTACCGGATCGGCGTCGTGGGCCTCGACACCGGCGCCACTCGCGATCACGCAGCGCTCGGGCCCAGCATCGGTTCTCGACGGGTCATGCTCGCCTACCCCAACATCCTCTCCTGGTACAACGGGTACACGAACACCACGGTCGAGGTGGGCGGGGTCTACCTCGGGGCGGCGCTCGGCGGCATGATGGCGGCCCGCATGCCGCAGGAGCCGCTCACCAAGAAGCAGGTGGCCGGGTTCTCCTCGATCCCGGCTCGGGTGCTCGCATCCATGACCAAGTCGGTCAAGGACGACCTCAGCAACAAGGGCGTCGCCGTCGCCGAGCTGTCGGCGAACGATCGCATCGTGGTCCGCCACGGCACCTCGACCGACCGCTCGTCGCTGATCACGCGAGAGATCAGCGTCACTCGCGGCAAGGACACGATGATCCGCCTGGTGTACCAGGGCCTGGAGCAGAGCGGCCTCATCGGCACACCGGTCACGGCCGACACCCCGGTGCGCATCCGCTCGATCGTCGAGGGGGCGCTCACCCAGGCTCAGGCGCTGGGGGTCATCAACACCTTCTCCAACCTGGCCGTGAAGGTCAAGGAGAACGACCCGACGAGCGTCGTCGTGAAGTACGCCTACATCCCCACCTACCCGCTCAACTACATCACGGTGTCGTTCTCGATCAACACCGTGACCGGCCAGACGGAGGTCTGAGGTGCCCAACAGCCAGTCCCGCGTCGTCGGCTCCGGCTTCACCGTGTTCCGGTGGCAGGGCCAGTCGATCGCCTTCCTGGAGCGGTTCGCCGACGCCGGGCAGAGCCCGGTCGCCCAGGTCGAGCCCGTCCAGCCTCTGGACGAGCCGTACCCCGTCGAGTTCGCCGTCCCCCGTGCGATGCGCGGTGGGGCCTTCACGTGCACGATCAAGGAGCTGTGGGCCAAGCCCGTGTGGCAGCACCTCCAGGGCTTCGCCCAGGCGAACGACCTCCTCGACGTGTGGGCGGCGATGACCGCCATGGCTTCGCCGCTCACGGCACAGACGATCATCAAGCCGCCCGGAGCGAACTACTACCGCGTCAAGACCTACCACAACGTCGTGGTGGCAGCGATCGACGACAGCGAGCAGATCTCGATCGGTCAGATGACCATCGATCGCGACGTGCAGTGCATGTATACGCGGGCGACCCGCTCCGTCGTCGGCGCCGCCTGATCACCACAACCCCACAGAGGAGGCTCCCGTGCAGTTCAACGAGAGCGGCGCCGATCCGTCGGTGCCGCTGGAGGAGGTCGGTCTCCTCCCAGCAGAGATCGCTGCGTTGGCAGCGGCGGCAACCACCGGCCCGGAGGCGTCGAGCACTGCTCCGTCTCGTGAGGGGGCCACATCGGCCGCAGCGGACCAGTCCGGCGATCCTCCTCCCGAGTTCGATGAGCGGCACCGGGAGGAGTTCAGCGGCCTGATGTTCATCGGTGCGCTGTCGAAGAGGTTCACCTGGGCTGGTCATCGCTTCCAGATTCGCACGCTCACGAGCGGCGAACTGCTGGAGGTCGGCCTGTTCCAGAAGGCGTACCGCGACACCATCGCCGATTCCCGGGCCTACGTCACCTGCCTGGTGGCGGCATGCGTGGTCCTGGTCGACGGCAAGGCTCTGCCTCAGCCGCTCGGCCCGGGAGAGAGCGCTCTCGACGTCAGGATTCGTTTCGTGCTCGACAACTGGTTCTCCTGGACCGTGGACGCCGTCTACGAGGAGTATCTCCTGTTGGAGGCCCGAGTGAACGACATCCTGGCGGCCATGGGAAAAGCGCAACCCTCGGTGCGATCGACGGCTGGCTAGAGCGGCAGCTCAAGTTCGCCGAGCGCCGAGGGGTCTTCCAGCGAGAAGACCTCTCTCGGGTCCAGGAGATGGGCCTCCGCATGCTCATGGACCTCGATCAGGCTCGCTCCTGGGTGACCGCCCAGGAGGAACTGGTCAGGTCGCTCAAGCTCGCCCTCGTCTCCAACGATCCGAAGAGGCTTCCGGACATGTTCCCCGCGCTCGTTCCTCACGACAACACCAAGGCGGTCCAGGCGCTCGACTCTGGCGCGCCGGTGGAGATCCGCACGACCGTCACCGCGATGGAAGCCCAAGACTTCCTCCGTCGGATGGAGAGCGGTGAGTTCGATGTGACGGAGATCGACGGTCTCATGAACGAGGTCAACGATGACGGGTGGGACTTCTGATGCCCGCCCCCAACCCCGACGCCCCAAGGACCAAGGCCAAGCAGGGCGACATCTCGACGCAGATCTCCACGGCCATCGCCGAGGGGTTCACTGTCGTGCTCCAGCGGGAGCGAGCGCAGCGTGCCGAGCAGGACGCCAGCATGCGAGACATGGCTCGGACCCTCCGCATGATCAACGACGTGCTCCAGCAGCAAGCCCGAGCGGCGGGGGCAGGATTGCCTGGTGCAGGCATCCCGGCCTCGGTCGCCGGTGCCCGAGCCCGAGAGGCCAATGCCGCTGCCAAGCGGGTGCTCGACGCCCAGAAGGACTTCTCTCCGGCGCAGCTCGTCAACCCGCTCGACCAAGGGCCGATCGGCGATCCTCCGCAGCCGTTCTCGATGAGCGATCGAGTGAAGCAGACCCGCGAGGGCATCCGCCAGGGCCTGTACGACCGCCTGGTGGGCGGAACCAACGAGTGGGTCTACTCGCCCTTCGGGGGACGCAACGGCTTGATCGGGAACCCTCAGGGCGGGGTCACGCGCATCCTCCCGAACGCCCACTTCGCCGACGGCTCGGATCAGCGCACCAGGATCGAGGGCATCCACTACGACACCATGGGGCGCCTCCGTGACGTCCATGGGAAGTTCGTGCCGCACAGCGTCGTGCAGGCCCTCTCGGCCCAGGAGATGGCCAAGCTGACTCGACGGCAGGCCATGGCGCGCACGGCCACCCAGGTTGCCGACATGTGGCGGAGTGGGGAGCCGATCGGGCGCTCGTTGATGAGCGTGCTGCCCGAGGGGACGCTCAAGGGCCTGGGGGCGGCCGGTCTGGCCTACACGGCGGGGATGCAGGGCCTGGAGGCGCTCCAGGGGCAGGTGGCGGCCCAGCGGCGGTTCCAGGAATACTACGGCGGCGGCCTCACGGACAACATCGGCGATCGCCTCGACCAGTGGATCAACACCAACGTCACCGGCCGGTTCTCGCCCTTCGGAGGAGAGGCGTACAACGCCCTCTTCAACACCGCCATGCGTCATGGCCTCCGCGGCAGTGAGCGCAGCAGTTTCATCAACCAGGGGTCTCAGATCTACGGCCAGGGGGTCTCGATCGAGCAGACGACCAAGATCCTGGAGACGGCTCTGGCTGCCTCCCACTCGCTCGACGGGCTCGCCAAGAGCATCGAGTCCGTGAACAAGACGGCTCGTGCTGCGCGGGTCTCGGCTGTCGAGGCGCGGGAGATCTTCATCCGCAACTACGAAGCGTCGAGCAAGGCTCTCTTCGGTCAGGGGAGCGCCTCGCAGTCGTTGGCAGCAACGCTCACCAACGCTTCGGTGGGCCTCGGTGAGGCGTACGCCGGGATGGTCGACTACACCGGCATGAACGACCGGGCGCAGATGTACGCCAACGCCGCCCGGCTCGGGATCGACATCGGTGACTACCAGCGCGGGATGGCGACGAACCCGAACCTCGGCGTGATCGCCAGCTCGATGGGGATCAAGCAGACGCTCGGTACGTACGTGGGCGGCAAGGGCCTCTCCATCCAGCAGGTGATCGACCAGTTCCGGCGGACGCTCAACGGTCGGGCGATCACTCGCGACGACCTCGACGCAGTGGGTCAAGCGCTGCTGAACGCTGGCTACGACAAGTTCATGCTCCAGCAGATCCTCCGCATGCAGGGCGTGCAGACCGATCCCGAGCGCGCCCCCGGCGTGGCCGCGAGCTACTTCCTCGGACTCGACCCGGGCTCGTTGGCTGCACGTGAACAGCAGGCGAGCCAGAAGAATCTCTCGGGCAACGCCTTCAATGCAGCGACCACGCCGGTGGAGGTCCTCGCCACCGACAACATGGTGGCTCCCAGCCAGTTCAGCGAGAAGTACGGCACTAGCGCCGACTGGGACCAGACCCTGCTCGACGCCTACGTCAAGTACGACGGCGCCACCGACAGCAACGTCTTCACGCACTCGATGAGCAAGGTCGAGCAGGAGCTGCTCCGAGATCCGTCCAAGTACGGGATCGACCCCAGCTCTCGCGTCGCCGTGCAGACCGCTGGCGGGCGCCGAGTCGTGAAGTTCAGCGAGGCGCTCAAGTTCTTCTCGGACCAGATCGCCAACGGCTCGGCGATGTTCCTCGACGGCAACGAGAACGTGCGCAACAAGACGGTGGCCGAGGTCCTCAGCCTCGGGACCGACTTCACGTCTCTCCCCGCCGCTTCAACGACCGACTCCTCGATGTCGACGGTCGGTGAGTCGTACTCGAAGTTCGCCGACAAGGCAGCCGAGGAGACGGCGAAGGAGAGCGTCGACAAGCTCGTGGTGGACCTCTCGCCAGAGGCCAAGCAGCTCCTCAACCTGATCCTCAACGGGAGCGCTTACGCTGGAGGGCCGACCTGATGGGCGCTTCACTCGACGGCATCCCGATGCGCATCAACCCCACATCGGTGCGATGGCCGTACACGATGAAGCTCGCCACCAAGTCGACCATGGGTGGCAAGGTCTTCCAGATCTACGGGGTGAGTCTCGGCGATCTCACGATCGAAGGCGTCTTCGGTGTCGGTGGGCCCGAGGCGCAACGGGAGTTCTTCGATCGCATCGTGGGGATCATGGAGGCTCAGATCCCTACGGCTCCGAACCCGGACCCGGTGCAGTTCATGTGGCCCGAGCGAGGATGGGACTTCTGGTGCTACGTGAAGGGCCTGACTCAGGTGGGCGCCTCGACCTCGATCTACGCATCGAACGCCGACTTCAACCCGAAGTTCCGCCTGACCCTCTTCATCCAGCAGGACAACGGGGACATCAAGCGCGCCGTGCAGGACTCAGCGGCAGCAGCGATCGTTGCTCGGTTCGCCAACCAGATGGGGTGGGCTAGCTCCGACTGGAACGGTCCGCCGGTGCTCGCCGACGCTCTCGGCGGCCAGACGATCATCGACGCCATCACCAACTTCTCACAGACCTCTCTGGCGGCACGACAGCAGGCGGGTGTGGATTGAGCGCATCGAAGCCCTCCTGGGCCGGGGATACGACGCCGTCGTTGCCTGAGCCCCCAGCTCGCCAGAAGCGGGTCGTCTTCGGCGGGTTCTGCTGGACCGAGCACGGGATGGCGCACGATGTCGATGCAGCCACCGTGGAGCGTCTCCGAGTGCCCCCGTTGGCCCCTCAGTCGATGCAGGAGGGGCGATGAGCGGCCTGGGCGTACATCGCTTCAACGCGACCATCTCGGTCCCCAACTGGTCTTCGCGCTCCATCATGATCACGGGGCTCGGGTTCGGTAAGACGGTCGCTTCATCCGAGTCGGAAGCTCGGCGGATGAAGGCGTTCTACTCGAAGCGCGCCACCAGCGGGCTCTGGTTCGTCGAGGCGATCTTCACCACCTACGAGGAGTACATGGACTTCCAGTCCTGGCTCCTCCTGTACTACAACCGCGTCTCCGACCCGCGGCTCGCTCCGCTCAACCCAATGACCGTGAAGGTGCCGAAGAGGAACTTCGAGAAAGTCGGCTATCCCGTCGCCGAGTTGAACTTCGGAGACTACGTCGATCGCGTCACGTACCCGATCACCCTCAACTTCGTCAGCGCCTCGGAGCCAGACGTCCGAGCGCTCTCCGCATCGAAGTACGCTCCGCCTCTGCGTGAGGTGGCCGTGGCCGCCGCCCGTGCTCCGGGGGCGATCGAGACCTTCCCGACCGAATCCGTCTCGCCCTACGTCGCCCGAGCGCTTCCAACCCCGAAGAGGTTCTGAGGTGACGACCCTCGTCTACACCCCCGGCATCACCGTCGTCATCCAGACCGTCAACGACGGGCTCGTGGATGTGAGCGACGACATCATCGACGGCAGCCTGTCGCTCGTAGAGAACGGGTCGCACAGTCTCAGGCTCTCGATCAACAACCCGTACCGCAAGTACGACGGGGTCTTCCAGCCGAACGATCGAGTGGTGGTTCAGCTCAAGCGGATCAACTGGCTCCAGGTGTTCAGCGGCCTGCTGGACAACGTCCCCCTCTACTCGACGTTCCCTCGCCCGGTCCGGCTGGCGGCGACGTGCAACATGAAGATCCTCCGCAACTGGCCATGGGATGCCCACAGCCTCAAGGCGTTCGAGCTGATCCACGGCAACCGCGACCGTACGGCCCAGGACGGAGGGATCTCGAAGATCATCTCCGACGTGCTCCAGCAGGTGGTGGGCTGGCCCGCCTCGGCTATCCACATCGGCGTCGTCCCGTCCGAGTGGTACGACACCTTCCAGTCGATCTACCAAGGCATCGCTGACGAGTCGTCTTACGCCGAGAGCATCCTCGGCAACAACCCGCTCATCGGTGGGTCACCCATCTCGACCGCCGTGCCACCGGTCGGCACCCTCAACCAAGTGCCGGGCCAGATCGGGCCTGTCACGGCCGCAGACGAGTCGATCCCGATCACCTACAACGAGATCCCCATCATCCTCCAGACGATCCGCCAGCTCGAATCTGGTGGGGACTACAAGGCCGTCAACAACGGCGACGGGAAGGGTGACGATCGCGCCACCGGTGCCTATCAGTTCATGACGTCGAGCTGGGACAACTACGCCGGGTACGGCGACGCCTTCCTCGCTCCCCCGTCGGTGCAAGACGAGAAGGCCACGGCGTACGTGAAGTACATCATCGATCGCTACGGCGGGTTCGCCGTGAACGTTCCCTACGCGTGGTACTACCCGAAGGTCTTCAAGGACCCATCGCTGCTCGATCAGGTCCCGGCCGCCCACGAAGGCAACACGCTCACCATCCGGCAGTACGGGCGGAAGTGGCTCGGGGTCTACAAGGCTTTCTACGCGGCGGCGAACGGGACGTCCCCCACCCCGGCCAGCTCTTCACCGACAGCGACCGGAGTCATCCCGGGAAGCAGCTCCAACTCAGCCCTCTATCCGATTCCCATCGGGGTCGATCGGCTGATCGCTGCCGACTCCGGATGGGGAGGCTACGAGAACGGCAAGATCCCGACGTCCTCCATGCGCTACACCTCGCGCACCGGCTACGGGCACCCCGCCGCCATCGAGTCCTACACGCTGCTGCTCGCCGAGGCCGACAAGGCGGGCCTCGACCTCAAGGGGTCGTGCTACCGCTCCTACGAAGCCCAGGCGGCTGGGGCGGCACAGTCGTCGTTCTTCGCCAAGCCGGGCAACTCGAACCACGGGTGGGGACTGGCGATCGACATCGCATGCCTCAC
>ERZ724522.670-NODE-670-length-20942-cov-4.577632_pt1 | contig 20942 bp, 42 predicted proteins | sample MGYA00376055_ERZ724522 | MGnify/ENA primary metagenome ERZ724522 (study PRJEB28724, sample SAMN07190884) | wastewater metagenome | isolation source: effluent of sewage treatment plant in Hong Hong | place: Hong Kong | collected 2016-03-17 ...
TAAAGCTATATAGTGCTTTATTGGCGATAGTTACAAGGTGAAAGTTTTCCCAAACTGCTTTTTTATTCCTTATTGAGAGAGCAATGTCCTCTGCAAAGGAATGACCAATGTCCAAGAAGATCGAAAAGGCTGTGACCAAGGAAATCGTGGCTTCCTATGAGGCCATTCTCAAGGGGAGCAAGAAGAGTTACAAGCGCGGACGGCCCAAGAAGGGAGAAATGGTCGAGGGCACCATCGGCAAGTTGGTGCACTTCAAACACAGCCACTACGCCATTCTCACGAAGGAGATGGGGGCGCTGGGATTCTTCAACTTCTCGGCCTTCGTGCGGTACAAGCTCGGTCTGATGTGACACAGAGCCATTGGTTGTAGTATACCAATGGCACAATGACCTTCTAGCTCAATCCGGTAGAGCAGCGGACTTTTAATCCGTTGGTTGAGGGTTCAATTCCCTCGGGGGTCACTACGGAAGAAGCAGCCCAATGAAAACAGCAATCAGCATTGACACTGAAGAAACTCTGGAATTCAGCACTACGGAAGAACTGCTGACATTCTTCGGTGCTGAATATGGGCCCACGTACGAAGAAATGCCCAATGTGTCGTACGTGTTCATCGACCCATTCCAGTACGAAATCAGGGATAGGCGAGTTCTGATGTGCTACGACACATTGGAAGAAGCCAATGCTGCCCACTACGACAGCCGAATGGACATCTAAGCTAGGCAATCGGGGTTGGTGTAATTGGTAACACAGCAGTCTTTGGAACTGCTTTTGAGGGTTCGATTCCCTCACCCCGAACCATGAGCATACAAACAAGAGGCTGCGGTGGTTCTGATTGCATTCTGTCCGACGTGGAAGGTGGCCAGGTCGTTGGAACATGCAAATGTCTTCCAAGAAACATGGACCCAATGGACAGAATAAGGTTGCGTGCAGAAATCACAGCCCAGCGAAATGAGCTTCGGGCAGCAATGAAGAAGCTACAACAATTGACCAGCAGGAAATAAATGCATCCAGCGAAGAAAGTCCCATTCCACCAGTTGCTCAATGGCACTCGCGTGAAAGTCAAGTGCGACGAGTACATTCTCTTGCACAAGGCCATCAGCAATCTCAGCCCCCTGTCGGTATGGGAAGCGCTGAAAGACGGCAAGCTCGTCGAAATGCGTGAGAAGCTGCCCGAGGAGCTTTGGCCTACCTTCGACGAATATGCTGGGGCTCTGGATGCAGCATTGTGGAGGATCACGAAGGATGTGCTTGAGCTCCACAGCAATACAGCGGACATGTCGGCCAAAGAGCTGGGAATGGCCCTGAATGCGGCAGAGCTTGAGGGGGCCAATACCGACAATGCAACGTTCATCTGGGACTACCGCAAATACAAGAATGATCCGCTGGAGCCGCCTTGGCCTCATCCTGGTGTCAAGTCCTGGGACGCTCTAATGCGAAGAATCCGACCAACGGCCAACAAACTGGAGGAATGATGTTCACCACAACGTACACCGTCAAGTCCGTGCTTCTTCTCAACCAAGGATCTCCAGATGAGATTCTGATTGCGGAGATTTTTCAGGGTGACTTCAGTGGGTTCGATGTGGCCCTAGGCCGATGTGTCAAAGAGTACAAAACTCCAAGCATTCAAATGCTGAACCACAAAGTCGGACAACGCTTGTGGATCGAACAGAAAACTGCTGGAAATTCATTGAACCAGGAAATTCGATTTCTTGTCTACCCTGACGGCTCCCACAAGGTCGAGTAAGAATCTGCCTGCCTTATACCAGTTCTTGTGCGAGGTATGTTGGGCGGGGCGATAATATGCGACAAGCGTATTATCCAATATTGTGCACAAGCACCGTTGCGGCTTTACGGTGATTTAAAAAAGCCGCATTACGCCATGCTCAAGTTGGTGAGAGCCCAGGTGCAAAGCAGTTAGATGGTTCGAATCCATCAATGGCGGCTATGCGAATGACGCAGCTAGTTCGCAGTTGAATGATATTGCTGCAAAGGCCATGAGGCATAGGTAGCCTCTCCTCGACGGCTTTTATAAAAAACATTGCTACCACTGTTTAAAAAATACGAACGCCGTAATAATCCACCAAGGCAAGAAAGGAATAGTCCATTGAGTAGAAAATACTGAGTGCAGGGCGCACGTTAGTGATAGCGCATAGTCAAATATGCGATATAGCCCTGGGGTGCCAAGTAAATGGTAGAAGCCACAACTCTGACTGTGGCACCTACTACCTTCCATCCTCCCCTCCTAAATTGCGAGTTGGGGCGCTTCGGTTTGGCTACATAGAACGGATTAGTCTATGCCCCATATAGGCCAATGGCTAATCCGAGCAACAAAAGCCAAAGTGAAATATTGTGGTTGTTGCGCAGGAAAGATACTAGCCTGTACAATACAAAAAATGTTCGGATGGGATTGACTCGGCAGACTGATCAACTGCCAAAGGGTCTTTCCGAATAACTACAATGTGCAAAAGGTAATGGTGGTAGTGGCGTTGTAATCCAGCCACTACCACGAACAAACCAACAACACAACCCTAACCGCAATAGCCCCGGAGGCCATAGAGCCTTTCGGGGCTTTTTGCATTGAAAGAGGCTCACAATGAAGTTCCAATCCAAGAGCGAGCGTTCCGCCGAATCCACCAAGCGCTTCCGTTCCCAAGTCGCCAGGTGCCACGCCTACCGCTCCAATGGTACGTGGATCACAGTTGAGGAAGCTGTGAATTCTGTCGGCACGCCAAATGCAATGGCTCTCCTCACCGAGAGCCGCAGCAATCCTCAGCTTCGGTGCATGTTGGAGGCCATTGCCTACTGGGCCGAGCGCTATCCCGACAATGACCGCAGATCCCGCCGAGAGATGAATGCGGATGTGTACTCCATTGGCCTGATCGCACAGTCCCTCATGAATGCGTGGAAGCGTGCTGTCTACGATTGCGTAGTGGAGCACGACAAGAATGGCCAAGAGTGCATCCACGCGCTCTGGGTCAAGTACAACTCGGCCGCACTGGAGTATCGGGCCCTCAAGGCCATCTACGCCCGATACTCCAAGGAGGCGGGGAAGGACAGGGCGACCAAGAGAATGTCCAGAATGACCCAGGAACTTGAGGCAACCAAGGATGCCGAGTTCAATGACGGCCAGCCTGCTCCTATGGGTGGAGTTGGCATTCACACCATCAATCCCGACAACAACGGAGAGTGACCAATGTGGCTCATCCAAACAAGCAGCCTGTGGTTCTGGCTCTGGTCCATCAGCGCAGCATTCGCCATGTCGATCATCTCATGGCACATCGCTGAGAGAGTCAACAAGTTCAGCGAATGGTACGAGAGCGCATGGTACTTCGCTCGCCTTTGCAGGACCCTACTCCATCTCGCGTTCTTTACCCTGCCCATTCCTCTCATCTGCAACATCATCAGGGTGTTCATGGACTACAACCACGGAGTCCGATAATGAGCAGAGACGGACCCAATGCCGGAGTGCGGTACGGAGCTCCACCACCTCCTTCCAATGAGAAGTTCACAATTCCAACTCCTGACCAAGTGAAAGCCCATGTCGAAATGGAGCTTGAGGGTGAGGTTGTGGCTCTCATCAAGCAGGCCATTGATGGGCTGAAGCGCGGTTCCAAGCAACACACCATCACCACGCAAAAGGAATCTGTTGCTGCTCTCGTATGCAACAGACTCCAAAATGCTGGTTGGGCGACCAAGTTTTGCTACGGAGACCAAAGAGAACCAGGATACTACATCACGGTCTCTTTTCCATGATTTTCTTGCCAATACAGACTAACATCTGATATTGGCCATGGGCGAGTAGCTCAGTCGGTTAGAGCAGCGGACTTATAATCCGCAGGTCGTGGGTTCAAGCCCCGCCTCGCCCACTAATGTAAAGGAAAAACACAATGACTGTGCATGATGATTCGTTGTTGTGCAATGAGTGTTTGAAGGTCCGCCGTGAGAATGTTCAACTCTGGCACAAGACCAATGGACGCAAAGGCACACCAATGACACAGTGCGATGGGCTGTATTGTTACTACCACCAGAAAGCAAAGAACAATGAAGACCTGGGAGCTGTTTCTGGACGATAGGCGAGAGTGCCCTGCTTCTCTCAATGGTGAGGATCGCAAGGTTGCCAGGGCAGTGCAGGAGGCCAAAGAGCTCGTTCTGCAATACGGACCGCCAAACATGATGTGGCTCGACCATGACCTCGGAATGGTCAATGGCAAAACGTCGGACACCATGGAGTTCCTCAACTGGTTCATGGAGCAATGCCAAACCGTGTGGGGGTACTATCCTGAGTTCGACTACTTCGTGATTTCTGACAATCCTGTTGGGCGCAAGCGCATTGAGTCTTTCATGACCGCCTACATTCGCCTCGTACACGGGATGTAAGACAATGCCAACAGGGTACAAATACGTCACCGACAATGATGGCAACCTCTGCATCATTGAGGTTGAGGTGCACGAGCCCTATGTCACGGTCAAGGAGAAAACAATAACGCTCAGTACCAGAACGTCCTACCGCGCCAAGTCCATTACTCCATTGCGTGTAGTGGAAGGCAACCTCAATGCGACCGAGTTCTGCGCTATCGTGAAGCCGCGCCATTACAAGCTCGGCAAGACAGCACATGAATCAATCTGGACTACAGAGGATTTTGGTGGTTTGTCTGTAGAGCCTGGCCTATGGTCTCACGCGGAAAAGCCCGAATGGCCGGTAACTAGAATGCCGCTTCAGTACGCCAAACGCACGGCCAAACAAGCTGCGTTTTCTGCAATGAGGCTTGTTCGCGCTGTAATGAAATACGGACCAATAGAAACCTGGTCCTACAAGACAAAGAGAAGAACCACAATCTGGCCTGGACATGGATTGTGGGAACTGGACAAATACAAATGGGGCCAGCACAAGCACCCAACCAAGCGCAAAGGCCATAAGTCAATGCGCAATCTTGGGTACGGCAGAGATAAGATTATGTGCCCGTATCCAGGACATAATCTCGGCGGATACTGTGCAACAAACGTAACCAGAAGGTGCAGTAAGAGGCGCAAATGAGCACCTACACATGCCCAAAATGCGGAGCAGAGCACTTTGGCAGGATGGGTAGATTCTGCCGTAATTGCAAGACCGTATGGGGAGGTCTGTCCATTGGCAAGACAGACGTAGGGCGCAAGAAACTCGAAGAGATGTACGAAGCTGAAGTCAACGCTACGAAAGATGGAAAGGAAAAAGACAATGACCAAGATCAAGCTGTACCGTTTGGAAACCATCACCACCACCAATGAGAAGGGTGTGGTGGTCAATGAAACCATCCGCAAGCACCTCAAGGACTCTCCGGCATTCGACCTGAAGCAGAACCCGGAGGCCATCGGGGTGTTCATTCGCCAACACCCCGAGTTCGCTGCCCAAGGAACCATCATCACAAGCGTGGATTGCTGATGATAGCCAAATGCCACGGATGTCCGAATAGGAGCGAGCTCTCTGGTCTGTTCCAGGAAGAGCGAATCCGCCAGCAGTACAAGGTCAATGGTGACGACTGGCGGGTGTTCACCGAATGCAGGATCGCCAATCCCAAGGAACGGACTGGATGCTGCACCGCATGTGGTACGCGCAAGACGTTCCACGACAAAGACACCGCTGACTGATCTGCAATAGCCCCGAAGGACATAGAGCCTTTCGGGGCTTTTTGCATTGAGGGAATATGGAAGAAAAGAGCTACGGAAACAAGACTCGCGTTCTGGTCCTCCGCTGTGAGGATCTCAATGAGCGGAACAACCTGCTGGACCCCAAGGGCAAGGAGGCATTGCGGATTGGTGCTGAGTATGGTGCCAAGGTGTACTTCTATGTTGCGACGATCCGCGATATAGAGAATGGGCAGGACATGAATGCTGTCGGCTTCTTGGTAGCGGCAGCAAAAGACGGCACCCTACTCAACGACCAAGATCCTGGCTATGCGCTATTCAACTTCTTCGCGGAGACCGGCAAGGTAATGTCTGGCTACTCCATGATGGAATACGATGGGCGCCAGGTCTACCATGCCATTCCCAAGAAGCCGGATCTCAGCAAGATGGAGTACATTGACGAGGATGATCTCCCAGAAGGCCAGACCGTACTAAGAGCCAAGATGCCAAACAGCAAGGCTGATTCAACTGCCAATGATGCTGTGGCTCGGGCAATGGCAAAGATCATGGCCAAGAAGACAATGGGAGATGCATGAAGTTCACAACCCTGGTCCATGTGCAGTATGCGAATGGCGTGGATGAGCATGTTCAGTGCACAATCCACGCCGAGGACTTACAGCAAGTCAGAATGATTGCTGTCAAAGAGATTGGCGATATTGCCGCTCGATATAACACCCACGTAATAAACATGGGCGAAATCTCGATCTTTCCAGAAGAGGAGCCGTTTGGTCATGCAAACACGTAAGAATGTAACCCAGGCTACCATTGACAGTATGTGCCGGAAGCACAAGCTCTGGCTGGAAAAGAAGAAAGGTGGTAAGAAGGCCGTATTCAAAAACATGCAGGGCGCGAGCCCATTGAGCTTCCGTGGCAAGTCTCTAAGCCATGCGGAGTTCATCAACTGCGCATTCACAAACTGCGATTTCGAGGGTGCCAATCTTCAACATGCAGTAATGACCAAAGGAGATTACAGATGGTCCAAGTTCCGCGACGCTGAAATGGACCACGTCAACCTCTACGGCGCTGATTTGACAATGGCGAATTTCAGAAACGCCGCCTGTTTCGAGGCAAACTTTGGGGGGGCATGTCTCACTGTGGCCGATCTGAGCAATGCCACAATGCGGGAAGCCAACTTCAGCGGGGCAGATCTGCGCTGGGCAAATCTGGAGGACGCCACTCTCGATGAAGCCAACTTCGACAATGCCAGGATGCCACCGCTGAGACTGCCAAGCAGCGGGCAGTTTCGGGCATTCAAGAAGGTAATCGACAAGACTACCGTCGGGAATGTGGTCCTGGAGCTCGTGGTGTCCGGCAAGAAGCCACGTACAGCTTCGTATGTTGGCAACAAATGCCGATGCCAAAAGGCAAAGGTCGTGGCCGACTACGGAATGGACGGCAAGAAGCTCAACCACCAGAATGGGCACAAGTACTACTCATTGTACAACCGGGGATTCATCTATACTCTTGGAGCGTGGGTTGAGGAACCAAACTACGACGGCGACCCCAGAGTCGAATGTGCTCCTGGCATTCACTTCTTCATGACCAAAGAAGAGGCTCTCGCCTACGGCACTTGACAGACCAGCTTGTGGGTCTGTGGGAATGCTTGCTTAATCATTGACAAAGCAGCATCGGAGTAAACACGTATTTCCTCTTGTGCTGCTTTATCTGACCGCAATTCAGTGAAATGGAGCCAGTTTCGTAGGTTCGCACTGGCTCTCATTTTGCTGTATCTGCCTACCGTAATTGGCAGCCTGGCTAGTTCCTTTGAGAAGCCCATAGACAGTGCTTGCTTATACAACTCCTCGCCTTCAGCATAATACTGCTCTAGGCGCTGCAGCCAATATACAGCATCATTAGTGTCTAGCTTCTTCTGTGCTGTGCCTTGGGCTTGCTTGTTGTCGGTTGGAGCATTGACTTGTAGTGCCCTGTCCAATGTCGGTACGTAATTGAAGTCGGGCAGTTTTGTGTATCTGCCTGACATTTCGTTGTAGCTCTGCGTCCTGTGTCTGTGCCATTCCCTAAACACAAATAATGGTGCACAGACTTCAACGGTCATACCTGCCATCTCAAAGGGGGACATGTGGTGATTGCTGTAAAGGAACGCCAATAGCTTCTCGTCTCCGGGCTGCTCTGGTGTTCCCCATTGCCTAAAGCCTTTGTTGGTTGACATTCTGGCTGACTCGATAATTCTTTCGTCAGATCCCCAGGTCTCAATCAACTCAATGTAACCATGGTCTAGAAGTGGAATTCTCATAAAGGTGTAATATGGAAAATTCGGAAAATGTATGTGTGCTTTGTGGCAGCGAAATGTGCAACTGCAACGAATCCGATCTGTACGAAGCGCAGTGGTCTGGAATGCAGGATGACCCAGAGCACTACACCATTGAGGAGGAGGAATGCTGATCAATTTCATCTTCAGCGACACATGCATTTACTTCTCCGTGGGCTGCATCTGTGTAGCCACGGCACTCAGCGAATGGGGGACAAGTGGAGTCAATGACAACTGGTGAATACGTGGTGACATTCATTCTCATGGTCGCACTGTTCTATGTGTGGCTGTGGATTCAGGACATAAACAAATGACAGAAAATATAGCAATTGTTCTGGCTGGCATAGTGACAACATGGGCGATAGCTCGTTACATAGATTGGGTCTCTAACAGCAGGTAAGCAAAATGACAACACAACATCTGCAAATGATACTGGACACAGCAATGTACATAACCGCAAGCATATGCGCAGCGTATGTTCTGCGGGGGATCTTTACCAAATGATAGACAACTACATCATCATACAATGGATAGCCGAGCACCCATCCTTGGCTATTCTACTCATTGCATTCTGGATGGGAGCTGTGTGTACTGCATTGGTTTTTTGGCTGTCAAGGAAGTAGCCATTGCTTATATGCCTCGGTAGCCGAATCGGGATAGGCAGGGAACTTAAAATTCCCCGGATAAAAACCATGTGGGTTCAATTCCCACCCGAGGCACCATATGAACCAGAAAGACACGGAAATAGCAGTAGCACAAATGGCTGGCCTATGACAGACAAAGAGCTATTGGCCACTAGGTTTGTTGGGTGGTGGTGCAAAAGGGGAATAACTCAAGTACAGGGCCGCTTTTCTCTGCAAGAAATAGAGTTTGTGCTTGGACCAGACGCAGTAGGACCAAAAGGCTGGTACGACATAATGTGCAGTCTTATAGAGGAGTGGTACAGGCATAGAACTTTGTCGGCGGTGAAAGATCCCGAGTTGAGAGAGCTAATTGCTGCCAAAAAGATAGAACTGGAAATGGAGCAGTTATGAGAATCAAAGTACCCAGCAACATAACTGCCAAGCAAGTAGCAAAATTCCTTACCTACCCAGGCATTCACGCTTGGCACAACGCTTGCCCACAATTGTCAGTACTAAAATACGACTGGGCTAAATGCTGGGTGGCTCACAGGCATAGCAACAGACAAACAAGATTCCTAAATTGGCTGCATGAGCAGATTTGTAACTACAAGCGCAAACAGAAAGTGAATTTACAGCCACTCAATGTATCCAGAAGGTACAAACAGCGTATCTTCGACTATATTCTGGAATTTGAGATGGCTGCTGTGTAGTCAAGGAGTCCACAAATGGAAAATCGCAAGTGTCTGATCATTGGTCGCTCAATTTGGCCGACGATTCGCCTTCTGGCCATAACCGCAGAGCCCAATGTCACCTACCACATCTTCCACAGCAGATTCAGATGTCCAATGCCAGGCCGTAGAAATCCACCTGGCCCTATGAAGTGCATGGAGGTGTGGCGGGAGGGGTACATTGTGATGTTCAAGAGAAATGACGGAACCATCCAAGAGGCACGGGTTTGATGGCTTTGTGTCTCATTGGTGCAGGTTCTATCTTGATGGTTGTAGGCTGGCTAATCTGTCTGCAATCTGTGTACAACAAAGGCTACACAGATGGATATGTAGCCTGTTTGAAAGGACGAGGAAGGCTAATATGAAGCGTGGATTCACTTTGGTTGAGCTCTTGATCGTTTTGGCGATCATTGGCATCTTCTTCGGTGTCCTGTTCGTAGGATGCGCGAGTTGCAATGGTGTTGGAGCCGACACAGTGCAGCAACGAGCCAATGAGGACGCCAGGGCATTCCTTCGTGATCTTCGCCCTGACCTCACTGATGTTCGTGTGTCGTGCCAATCTCTTGACTCCGATGGGGATGGCTACGTGACCTGTACCGGCTCTGGGATGGCTGGTACTGCCCGTGAACTGCTCTCCATTGATTGCAGGAGCTCATTCCTCACGGAGTTCCAAAGAGGCTGCAGAATGACCAGGATTCCGCTGCAAGGCCGGATTCAGTATTCGCAGTAGCAGCAAAGCCGAGTCTTAATGGCTCGGTATTCCTGGGCAGGTTGGCTGGATAGTACATGTGCTGGAGTGTACATGTGCTATTGGTGGTTCGACTCCACCCCCAGGAGCCATTGACTACGAAAGGAGAAGAGCATGATCAAGTATTCTCATGGCAGATTCTATGGCGACCGTGAGTACATTCAAAAGGCTGCCAAGCGCATAGCGGCAGAGCATGGTCTCAAGGCAAAGATGTCCGGGAGCCTGTTCCAGAACAACTACAGCGACGAGAACATAATCGTTCACTTGGCTGGAATGCTCAGTGAGTCAAATTGGGGCACTCCGTACAAGTTCGCGAGAGAGCTTCTGTGCATCCCAAACCAATTGCTGCTGTACAAAGGGGCAAATGGCAAAGACGCACGTTCTGTCTATGATGAAGTGCCATTGAAGCGGGTTGGCAATGCTCGTTTCGTAACCAGCGTAGATAGCTCCCAACTCATCCGGCATCTCAACCAAGGCACCGAGTTCCAAAAGCTCTGCGCCTCTGTGCTTACTGCTATGCACTCCGAATATCTCGAAGCCGTGATGGTGGCAGTATGAATATCACATGCGTCGAAGACATGGACGAGACGATGCGCAATAACTTCAATGCAATGCTACTGGAGGGGGCAAAGCGGGAGCTCATTGAAGGGGACGAACTCGCTGGTGTATTCGAGATCTCATACAACGTGAAGTTCAGCCGGGAAATGCGTGAGCTGATTCCCGTACTAATGCTGGAAGTGAGGATGGGTCTGTGAATCAAGAAGAACTCAATGAAAAGCTGAAACTCCACCGGGAATGGATGACAGACCCGGACCGCAAGACCAAAGTCAGCTTCAAAGATGCTGATTTGCGTGGGTTGGATCTGAGCAATCAAGAGTTGAAGTTCTTGCTCTTTGTGGGGGCCAACCTCGATGGGGCCAACCTCGATGGGGCCAATATGGCTTCCTGCGGATTCTACGGTGCTTCAATGCGCGGTGTCTCTGCAAAGGGCACAGTATTCGCGTCGGCTGGCCTTGGGAATGTGAATCTCGATGGCACGGACCTCTCTACGGCTGACCTCAGAGGGGCAATCATGGAAGGTGCAAACATTTCCAATGCCATACTTCCGCCGTCAAAAATTCCAGAAACAGACACCATCATCGGCTACAAGAAAGTAGAGGGTGATATTGTCTTGGAGTTGGTCATTACCGGCGAGCGTAATGACTCGGTAATCGGCAACAAATGCAGATGTAGGCGCGCATTCGTTACCAGGGCCTACTACCCACAAACTCTACAAGAAAGGGCGCAGGGTCTCAAGGGTAAAGAAGTATTCGACAAAGAATTCTTCCGATCCATACACAACCCTGCTTTTGTCTATTGGCTGGAGAAGTGGGCAGAAGAGCCACTGTACAAGCCAATAAGAACACAAGAATGTCTCCCCGGCATTCACTTCTTTCGCACATACAAAGAAGCTGCGGACTACACATACGCAGCATATTGGGCGCCGCTGCCTGTCACTGTATTTGACTATCCAAAGATATGCACACAGTTGACAAGTACCTAAGCTTCGCAATACAGATCGCCCAAGATGACAGTGAAAAGCCACATGTGAGGGGTAAAATGCACATGTGCTCTGTTGGCGTATCTAGGCGCACATTGGTAGCTTTCACCAATGTACAGGACCAAGGCAAACGGCACTACGAAGGGCATGCCGAACGCCGTGTTTTGCGCCATTTCGGGGATAATGAGAGGCTGGATTTGTACGTGGCCAGAGTGAATAACAATGGCCACGTCGCTCTGGCTAAACCGTGCGACAGATGTATGGAGGCAATAAAGAGAAAAAACGTTTCCAGGGTGTATTTCACAACCGACGACGGGTACCAGTGCATCAAAGTCTAGCGTAGCAGATATAAGTCTAAAGACAATCCACGCGAATCAACCAAGAAAGAAAGGAACATAACATCATGCCGATCATTTCCAAGCAGGACGCCAACGAAATCCTCATGCTCTCGCTGTTCACTCCCGGCCACCATGGTTGGGGTCTGCCATTCCTCCTCTGGGGTCTGCCCGGAGTTGGCAAGACGAAGATGATCAGCGATTTCTGCGTCGATCACGGACTCCCTGTGTACACAATGTCGCCTGGTGAGATGGGCGAGGCTGCATTCGGCGTCGTTCCGGTGCCCGAGGGGAGTGGTGCCAACATGACCATCCGCTTCCCTCCTCCCGGAGACATTGTGGATCGGTTCTTTAGCGGTCGAGGTGTGCTCTTCACCGATGAGCTCACCACCGCTCCGAGGGCCGCGAAGCCTGGAATGCTCTCGCTCTTGCTGGAGAAGCGCCTCGGCGGTCACTACTTCGGAGATGGGGTGCGGGTCATTGGTGCAGCCAACCCGCCAGACATTGCTGCTGCTGGTCTGGACCTCACCATTCCCGAGGCCAACCGTCTGGTCCACGTAAACTGGCGTATGCAGGACGTGGATTCGTGGACAATGTACATGCTCGGGTCGCTGGTCGGAGCTTCGCGTCCCACCCCGGCTGATCCCGCTGCCATTGAGGCACACGTTCTGTCGGAATGGAACGACGTATTCCCTCAGTGGGTTGCCAAGGTCTCTGGCTTCATGCAGAGGCCGGACAATCTCCGCCTCTTCCACAAGCTGCCGGATAAGGGCCAAGATCGCACGAGGGCTTGGGCCTCTCCCCGCTCGTGGGATGTGGCCGTGCGGATGATGGCGGGCGCTACCATCCACAACACCAATGAGGAGCTTCGCGATGAGGTGCTCGCTGGTACTGTGGGGAGCGATGCCGCGACCTCATTCCTCCAGTTCGTTCGCGATAAGGAGCTCCCGGACGCCATCGAAGTCCTCACGGGCAAGGTGCAATGGCAACCGTCTCCCAAGCGCCCCGACATTACCTACGCGGTGTGCCAGGGAATGGCTGCTCACATCGTCGGTCGCCACAAGACCGCCAAGAGCAATGACGAGAAGCAGGCCGTCACGCAAAACATCGTACGCTTCTGTACCCTCACAATGGGTTGGAAGTCCGTGCGAGAAATCACTGCCATCACCGGCAAGACCATCCTCGAAGGTGGTATCACCATTGCCGGGGCTGGCGACGTTGCCCGCAAGTGGCTCTCCGAGCACAATGCCGTCCTGGCTGCTGCTCGTGGCGTGGCCAACTCTCGCTGATACGTGAATGTGGCCCCAATGGTTTAATCCACCATTGGGGCTATACGCCGGGGAGTAGCTCAGTACTGTGCAGGAGTAATCCTAGCTCAGTTAGGTAGAGCATGGGGCATGAAATCCCCTGGTCGGTGGTTCGAGTCCATCCCCCCGGCACCAATGTTGTTCCCATGAGAAGCGTAATGATGGTATAGCACCAGTATATAAACTGCTGGACTTTGTAGGTTCAAATCCTACCCATGGGATATTTCTCTGACCACACACGAAAAGGAGGCTACACATGGTACAACTCTCGCCGCAAGCAGAAACCGCATTGTCCGTTGCTTCGTTCTACATCAAGAACAAAGTACCGGCTTTGGCATCAATGGCATTCTTCCCGCGCAGGATCATCACGGAACCTGGCGAAGTAGGTGGTGTTGTTCTCACAAGCAGAGCACAATGCCTCATCGACCCTCAGTGGCTTGAGGGCATCATTGCAAGCGCCAACTCCCCAACTATTGCTGCAATGCAAGTCGGTGGGGCAATGTTGCATAACCTCTTCCACCTCATTCTCAGGCACGATAAGAGGGCCGTACAGTTGGGCCTGACAGATGCCCAGCTCAAGACTTGGAATCTTGCCTGCGATATTTCCATCAACTCCAAGCTCGCTGCTGCCAATATTTGCTTGCCTGATGGATACATTAAGGCTGATACATTCGGTTACCCCGGCGACCTGCTTCCTGAGGAATACTATGTCAGGCTCCTCAATGACAGGCCGGAATTCCTGGATGAGAAGTATGCCAAGGCATCACCACAAAATGGCGATAGCTTGGCAAATGGCCTATGTGGAAGCGCCTCTGGGCGTGAGCACCACACCGAGAAGGACCACCCCGCTGACAATGACACTGCTACCTCATCGGAAGTAGGTCAGGTGTCTCGTGACGTGATCAAGGCAATGCAGGAAGATGCCAAAAATCGCGGCACTGTGGCGGCTGGATTCGCCCGAGAGTTGGACTTCGTTGAGAAGCCACCAAAGGTTGACTGGCGCGAGCATCTTTCCCAGCTTGTGCGAGAATCTGTTGCTGCAAGAAAGGGTAGCTATGACACAACGTACACCTATACAAATAAGAAGCAAGCAGGACTTGGTTTTGGTCCTGGTTGTCCTCGTCTTACTGGCACCGAAGAGTTTGAACCCTCCATCGCTGTGATCCTGGATACTTCAGGTTCAATGGGGCAGACGGACTTCCAGCGTGCATTCCCCGAGATCCAAGGCATCCTGAAGCAAGTTGGGGGGAAGATCAAATTCCTCACTTGCGACGCCGAGGTGCACGATGTTGTGGTTACTGACGACATCGAAGAAATCAAGGCAAACATCCATGGCGGCGGTGGCACAGATATGGGGCCTGCACTCCAACGCTGTGTAGAAATGAAGGATCGCCCACACGTTGTCATCTGCCTGACAGACGGTTACATTGGAGACCCTGGACCAGAGCGCGATGAGTTCAAGGTCATCTGGTGCTTGACACAGGACTGCAAGGAATACGTCAAGAAGTTCGGTGATATCGTCGAGTGCTGGGACGAAAAGCTCCCAGGTCAGTGACAAACCCAATGCCCCTGTAGCTGAAATATGCTATAGGGGCTTTTGGCATTGAAGGTATTTATGAACCCAGAAATCATAACTGAAGCAAACAAGCCGGAAGATATCAAATACGATGTTGATATTGATACAAACGAATTGGTGACCTTTTGGCTTGGTGAGCACCACTATGGCTACATCAGAGATACTGCCCAATTGTCTACAGGAGAGAAGCTAATTCTAATTGCTGCTTCTGGTGGCCGAGTTCCGTACAGGACAATGAGGAAATCTCTTGGCCTAAAGCGATTTCCTGGTACTGTTAAATCAACCAAGGCATACAAATTCCTCAAGGCCGATTTTGAAAGGCAGGGAGATGGACTATACAAGCTCTATTCTGACAACTACAATAACCCGGACATTGCAACCCGAACTCTGCACTGCGACAACTACACCAATCATCACCATGGTGGTGCTTGTTTGCCTTGGTTTGCGCTGTACAAAATAACCAACAGTCCAGTAATAGCACTGCTGTTTTGGAAAACTATGTGGGGCATGTTTTCTGGATACAATTCATATGTGCTCGAACACATAGTCAATTACACCAAGAACACAGCACCGGAAATGTACCACTACTGCCCCGATGCCATTAAAGCCAAGATAATAGAAAGTAAAATGGCATCTATATGAAGCTATTCCTGGATATAGCTCTTCGCAACATTGGGTGGGTACTTGCCAATGAGGATGGAAGTATCTACCAATGCGGTGTGATCAAAACCGCCAAAGACCCAGACAAGAAGAAGTCTGAGGATCTTGTGCACCGAGCAATGCAAATAGCCGGTGCAATGAGGAAAATAGTCTCTGAGGCAGCCCCGGATTCAATATACTCGGTTGTATGTGAATCAATGTCATGGCCAAGAGATTCATCCAGCGCAGTAGCCATGGCAATAGCTTGGGGTGCTGTTGCTGCTTCTTTGTCTCCGCTAAACGGCAATTCGATAGCATTCATAGCTACACAGACGGCAAAGCGGCATTTCACAAACAAAAGAGATGCCGAGAAGATAGAAGTAGAGAACGCCGTTATTGCTTACTACAAACAGCAATACAACGACGACATTAACAGGTTCCTAGTCCATCTCAAGAATGCAGACAGGGAGCACGTATTCGATGCCCTTGCTGCTGGCTATACGGCAATGAACCAAGCCAAGAAACCGAAGAGAGGAAAAAAGCAATGAACACCATGGTCATCGATGTTCCCGAAGGTGTTGGCTCTGTTTCTTGGTGGTCTCTGCCTGGGAATGCGAATAGAGACGAGCTCGTGACAGCCTGCCAAAATGCAGGTCTGGACACCAAGTTCATTCCCTCTGTACCAACTGCCGATACATGCCTTCAGCGGGCTCTTGAGGATGTGTTCAAGGACAGAAATACTCTCGTCAAGAAATCCAAGAGTGGTTTCGCTGTCTTGCCCAAGGGCGTTGACGAGAATGGCAACCCGGAGTTCAGGACCAATATCACGGCCTCATTGCTGACTGAAAGGCGCCAATTCCCTGGTCTGGATATTCAGGGCTGCGGCACTAGCTACCAGGACGCCATCCGAGAAGCCTATGTAGCCAATCAATCCCTGTTGGCGCAGCAAGAACTCAGCGCAATGATGGTGGCCTTGGTGCGGTCGTTGAATGGCATTGGCCTGCATGACCGAGGCCGAATGTACTTCATCCCAACCACGGAGATTGAGCGCTGGAAAGCTTACTCACAGGCCATTGGCAGCGTATGTCAGCTTAAGGTGTTCAATCTGCCTACAATGCGAGTGGACGAAGCCATTGATGTTCTTGGAGCCAGTGTGCAGAAAGAGGTATCCGAGAGAATCACAGAGATCAATGCAACCATTCGCACCTGGATGCAGGAAGTCGAAGATGCTAAAGCCAATGGTGGGTCTGTTCGCAAGATTCGCAGCGACGCCATTGACAACCAGGAGAAGGAAATCGAACGCCTGATTGCCTTGGCTACCACGTACCAAACTGTGCTTGGCACTAACCTGGAGACCCTTAAGCAAGCAGCCGAAGATGCCCACTGTGCCCTAATGGAAGCTCACATCGCCAGGCTGTAATCGACAATGGCCCAGGAGGTCTTTATGGCTTCCTGGGCTTTTGCCATTGTATGTACGACGACAAACTAGACATCCAGACCATACTGTGGTGCTGTTGTTCTTTGGACGATTCAGAACAGGGTCGCAATGTTTGTTTGTTTGTAAACCAGAAAAATCGCCCCCCTGGTTTGAATGTAACACTTACACAAATTTGCTCTAAATACTGCCTTGGATTTGACGGCCATGGCCCACTTCTTGCCGACAGAATACCTCTAGCATTTCGCCCAGAGTATGCAGAGTTAGCTATGTCTATATTCCAAGAGATGCTAATGGCGGAATATGCATAGTCCAGAAGAAACCAATGATTACTTGGATCTCCGGTATTTTATGTGGGACTACTTGGTAACAAAAGGAAGGCAAAATTTTTGTTATGTAACCGACCAAAACCCAAACCACCCGGACCCAACTAAAATAGAACCAAGTAAGTTTGGGGTTAGGTTTTTTGGCGCAGTGGAACAAGAAACATTCCTGGAGAATTTGCCAGCAGAGTACTTAGAGCTATACAAAATGGCCGATCTGGAACTACGGATGCTGTCCATATGATTGAGAGCATATCAAAGCGTGGGGCCGTGATGATTTTATTGTGGTCTACGGCCGGGGAAAAAAGCGGGGAGGACATTAATTGGGTATACAAAAACCTGCCACCACAATTGCATTCCATGTTAGTGCAGGATAATTTGCTTGCGTGTTTGCCTATATGGTTCCCAAAGTTCGTTGATACTAAGAACAAATTGCTAAGTACTGGGGAATTACTGGAGATCATTGGGCCAGAGAATGAAAGTCTATTGGAAGAAGTGACCCTAGAGTTGGAGATGCTCAACCTATGACAGATTACGAACTACTGCGATGGGTAGTTTGGGATTGTGCCAGATTACCAAAAGCTGAGTATGTCGGTCAGCCCAAGTACGTATACACAAGACTGCCCCAGCAATATGGGGATAGCTCCATGCCAATAGATAAGTTCTTTACAGATGGGCATTTCGCGGCCAGGACCTTAGACGAAATGCGAGAGCTCATTAGGCCAGAATACAAAGAGATGCTCGAAGCTGCCATAACTGAGTTGGATATGCTGGAGGCATAGACTTCGCGCGCCTTGGGTGGAGCTTGTATATGCACACAAACAAAGATAGGATTAGGATTCAGTACATATTTTGGTGTTGCTGTACCAAAAAATCGCCAGACAATAGCCCGGCCTTGTGTTTTTTCGAGAACAACCTGAATTCACCACTGGCAGACATGACTCTCAGTGAGATTTCTTCCACGTACTGCACAACTGCTGGTATTAGCTATGGCTTTTTACCAGAAGAAATAGGCGATGTATTCAAGCAAGAATATATAGATTTGGCCAATGCAGTTTTCAATGAGATGTGTATGTTGGAGGATAGCTAATGACAGAACAAGAAGCCTACCAGCACATAAAGTTCTTCATCTGGAATTATGCTAGGTCAGACTCAAACGAAGACAAATGGGCATATCCAGGTAAATACCAAGTGTTGCCCGCAAAAGGCAGCCCTGGCATTGAGGTGTTTCGTACATACTTCCCCGAGTTGAGACCACATGCCAATGTACTGTCATATTTTGCCAAAGGAATCAGCCCAAAGTACAAGCATTTGTTTGATGTTGCAGTATTGGAGCTAGATTTGGAGGCCACATGAGTGCGGAAGTATTGTACGAGCACATAGTGTGGATTATTTGGGACTCTGCAAGGGACGCAAACACTCCACTACAATATCCCGTATACCACTACAGACATGCAAGTAACTACCCACCATGTGACAATCCAGAATCGGTGTTCGTAGACAATGAATTCCGACAGAGAACACTAGACGAGATACGCAAAGACATAAAAAAGGAATATGCCGATATGGTTGAGAACGCAATACTTGAACTAAACATGATCGAGAGTGCATAACATGGCAAATATGAGCAAAGACCAAACAGACGCAGCAGCAAAAGTAAGCAAGAAACTACGTGGAATTGCCAAAAGCAAAGGCATTGAGTATGACGACCTGCACCAAGAGGCAATGATTGCAGTATGGATAGCAAACTCTAAATATGATGCAAGCAAAGGAGTTCCATATGGAGCATGGCTGTATCAATATGCGCACCTTACATGCCTAACATACATCAATGAGAATGGCGGTGCTGTAGATGCTTCCGTTAAGACAGTCAAGAAGTTCAATCTAACCAAGACATCATTGGACAAGCCGGGGGCACCAATCCTCATCTCAAAGTCAAACCTTGAGTCGGATTATTGGGTGCAGGAAGTCATAGCTCAATTACCAGCACATAAGCGCACATGGCTCTTGGATTTAATGTCTGGGGCAAACCAATTAGAAGCTGCCCAAGACGCCAAGGTTAGTACCACAGCAACTCAGAATTGGCGCAATGCAGTAAAGGGTGCATTGCTGGAATGATATCTTTTCCACATTGAAGGGATGAGCAAAAATAAAGCACTTTGGGAAAACTTTCACCTTGTAACTATCGCCAATAAAGCACTATATGATCTGTAGCAAAGGACAAGCAGCACCATGACCACAAAGACCATAACACTCGAAGCCAAAGCCACCACAAAGTCCCTTATAGCCGGGGGTTTTCTTCCACTAAAGGAAGTAGCAGCCAGGGCTAGAATGCACGCTGTAACAGCCAAGAAGCAACTTGAGAAGGATGGCCAGAGCCCAACAAAGCTAGGCCGCCGTTGCTTCTATCGCCTGGAGCAACTTGACGGTTTGCTCACCCATAGAGCATATGTTGAGCTCTCCGTCAGTCGGGTTGAGCAGGAGAATGACATGAGCAATCTGGCTGAGCCCCCCGCAGTTAGCTTCGATGCCAATGGCTCTGAGCCGACCGAATAAGCAACCAAGAACCAACAATGGCCCCTATAGCTCACATAAGCTATAGGGGCTTTTGCATTGGTGAAACATGGCAATTGTGCAGGTAACACACGCGGGACAGCCAGCCATTGGGCGTACTGACGAAGAGTACGCAAAGCTACTGGCTGCAAATCATCTTTTAGTTGCTGGCCTCTACACAGAAGATGAAATGCTCGAATATGCCAAACTGTGGATAGAAGATATGTTTGGCGATTCTGGAACGATGTGTGCAGCCGTTACCGACGCCCCAATTGTATACTTCAATCCGAACATACAAATGGATGACAGTGGCATGGTTTGCCTTGATGTTGTCGAATTGGCTGACGTGGAATTTCCTGGCAGATTGAAGGAAATACTAAGCCCAGCCATTGCAGAATACACAATGAGGAACCTATGAAGCTGGTGGTAAATAATGTAACCACAAAGCTAGTATCTGCTACCTACAAAGAAATAGCTTGGATAGATCGGTATCTGTCATTTAAGAGCACTGGCCTTGGTGGTGCAGAGAAGGCACAAAGCCTATACGACGTGCTCAATACTTGTTTTCCTACAGGGCTATTGGATATGGTTCGCAAACAAGCCATAGCCGATAGAGTATACGTCGAGGTAAGCGATGCCCGTAAATCGCCCGTGGATGCCTCAGCAATCGACCTAACAGCCCCGGAGCTAGGGTACCTGCGCCCATATCAACGAGAGGCTCTACAGGCTGCTATAGAGGCGGGACGGGGCATCCTTGAGCTCTTCACGGGCGCAGGCAAGACTGAAATTGCCATCGGCCTCCATTTGGCCCTAACCCAGCAAAAGCCAATTCGTACCTTGATGATTGTTACTGCGCAGAATTTGTTGCATCAAACAGCGCAGCGGTACCATGAGAGAACAGGTAAGGTTGCTGGAATTGTTGGCGATGGTTCCTGCTCAATAGAAGACTTCACAGTTGCAACGTTCCAATCCCTTCATGCACTATCCAAGAAGGATGCCATTGACCTGACACAATTTGACTGTGTGTTGATGGATGAGTGCCATACAACAGCAGCAAGTACATATTGGGAAATAACAAAGAAGCTGACACATTGCTACTACCGTATAGCTCTTTCCGCTACCGCCCTGAAGCGTGCAGACAAGAAAGACCTATATACTGTTGCAGCAACTGGCAATGTACTATACCGCCTATCTATTCGTGATGG
>ERZ724522.671-NODE-671-length-20921-cov-8.875395_pt1 | contig 20921 bp, 34 predicted proteins | sample MGYA00376055_ERZ724522 | MGnify/ENA primary metagenome ERZ724522 (study PRJEB28724, sample SAMN07190884) | wastewater metagenome | isolation source: effluent of sewage treatment plant in Hong Hong | place: Hong Kong | collected 2016-03-17 ...
AGCAACGGATACTTCATGCAGGATCCCCTATCTCGAACGACTGCTGTTCTTGTGACTTCCGATACTCCTGGTAGGCGTGCACCACACGGCCTTTGATCAGATCGACATACTCATCAGTCAGTTCGACGCCCACCCAATCGAACCCTTCCAAAGTGGCAGCCACCGCTGTCGTGCCCGACCCCATGAAGGGATCCAGCACCTTGCCACCGGGAGGAGTGACCAGACGCACCAGATACCGCATGAGAGCCACTGGCTTCACTGTGGGGTGATGGTTCTTATCCAGACCCGCGTTGCGTTCCTTCTTGCTCGCTTTGGCCTGGTAGATGAACACCGGCCCATCCCACTCATCACTCCACTGCGTCTGCTGAAAGAACCTGGATGCCCCACCCGAATCTTTGTGATCCCGGCTAGCACGACCCGCATAACTTATGTGGTACGCGCTAGCCGAATAATCTGAGTCCTTACCAACACCCACATCAGATTTATTGCCGCTGCCATGCAGATTCCCCGACTGTCGATCCAACTCCGCGACAGGACAATCAGGGGTGCACTCCCACACCGGAACAGTTTCTTTGCCGTCTGAATCCCCATATGTGACCGCACCCCGATCTTGCTGCTGGTATTTCCCATAAACGGACGAGAACTTCTCCCGACCGCTCTGAGTTGGGTGCGCAGTACCTGTAGGAACTTTCCGTGCAGAATCCGTCTGCACACACGCGGCACTGTGCGTCAAGATCGTATTGGCTGGCCAACGACCCGGAGGGTTGCAGTTCTTGCTCTCCACCATCGAGTAATCACCGTACACCTGATTTCCACCAGACGGACTCCCGAAATCAGCGTGCTGGTTCTTGGTCTTCGACTCACTCTCATCATCTGCACTGGCGAACCCCACACGACACCCGTCGATGTTCAACGCACCCGTGCCGTGCTCCAGCACGTTCTTCGCCACCGTCCCGATCAACGGTTTACGAGCGACGACGATGGGCTCGTGTGAGGGTTTAGCCGCTGTCCCAATTCCGGCGAGGTAGTCAGCGCCCAGCCCGATAGCACTCGCGGGAGCAGTAGGTACTCGGATGACGTTCGACTTCAGCGATGCGGCGCTCAAACTCGACGCCACATGAGCGGCACTGCACTCGCATCCATCGGTCTGGTTGTCGCGGCCTGGTGTGGTGCTGCCTGGTGTGCTCTGCTCTATCAATGAGTTCCAGGTTTTCCAAGCGGTTGTCACTGCGGTCGTGGTTGATGTGATGGACATGCTCGTCGGATCGCAGATCGCGGCCCAGATGCTGCGCCATGACATGTCGGTGTTCGAGGGTGTAATCGCCTCCAACTCTGACCATGATGTAGCCGTCACTACGGACGAATCGTCCTCCACGCCAGTTCGGGTTAGCAGTACCGCCTCGTCCCCGTGCAGGGTTCGAGCAAGCGCGACTGCAGTAAGTGCCTTCGCCTCTGGCGATGCGACTGGGTGCCACGGAGAAACCAGTGCCGCATGTGGGGCAGATTCGTGCAACGGGCATAGCGACTCCTTGATGTCTTTGAAGGGGTTGTGAGATTTCGGGAATCCGCTGCCATACGTCCAGTGCACAGAGTCGCGAATCTCGAACCCTGCGTCCTCAATGGCACACACCATGCGGTGATAGGTTCGCGTCCCGCCGAAGGCGAGCATGTGTCCCCCAGGTTTTAGAACGCGCAAACACTCAACGGCCCATTGCTCACACCACTGCTGGAAGGCTTGGAGGGCTTTGATTGAGTCGCCCCCGTACCCGGCACTCATGCCGTGACGCACCAGCCCGTGCCGACGATCACCCTGCGTGAAAGTAGCGTCACCCCGTTGTCGAACATCCCCCTTCCACGGGGCGTCCCAGTTCTGGCCCATGAACTCCAACCCGTAGGGCGGGTCGGTCACGACGGAATCCACGCTGTTATCCGGCAACTCCTTGAGTCGCTCCAGACAATCTCCGACCAGCAGTTTCATCGAACAACCTCTCGTATCGGGGAGCACCGCGTCCTACGGTGCTCCGTCTGCCGTGTAGTGACACGATCACGGCCTTCCATCGAATGCCGACCACACCTGCACCGGGGGTGCTGTTCCCGCCATGCCACCCATGCCAGCAGAGTAAGACCTACCCCTGACAAGACCAGCCACGTCGCCGCGACGACGAGAACAGCACCCCACCACATGGGCTGCGGCCTCAGACCGTCAGCCTGCGGCACGACTCGCACCGCTCATGCGCGACGTGCGGCAGATCCCCACCCACTCGCATCAGGTGCTCTGCGTGGTTGGGCTCAAGATCCGAGAGGTTCGCGGCCTCGGTGACCGCCTGCATCATCGAGTACATCGAGATCTCGCCCTGGGCGTTGACCATGTTGTCGATGATCCGGCTACGGGTAGCCAGTGGGACGTGGTACGTCTCGAACAGATCCCGCAGCACGATGGCGGCATCCTCGTCCAGCGGCACCTGCGTCAGTGCCTCCACAGCGTCGAAGGAGTGCTCCAGACCGCCCAGGATCGAGTCCACCGCTTCCCGCGCCCACTCGTACACGTCGTCGCCCTGACCGCCGCTCTTGCGGTTCCAGGTGCCACTGCTGGCCTTGGTGTCGATGGCACCGTTGGTGCACCACCAGCGGAACAGGTAGCCGTCGATCTGGGTCTGGGTCAGCCCGATCAGCGAGTTGCGGATCTGCACCCCGGCGCTCCAGGTGTCATCTGTGGTCGTCCCCGGCCCCGTCATCACCCGCTGGTAGCCCGGGACGATCAACCGGAAACTCGTCTGCCGCAGGTTGTGCTGCCGCTTGTAATCAGCGAAGATCTCCGCGTCGTCGCCGTACTGCTGGCAGATCGCCTCCTGCGCCTTGTCCAGCAGCGTCAGGTTGCTGAACGGCTGGATCGTGGCCTTCGTCAGCGCGGTCACCCGAGCCTCGTCGCCAGCGCCCACCTGCAGCGCCTTGAAGTCCCGCTGCCCGAACCCGCCGTGGAACCACCAATCCAACTGCGGGGTGATCAGGTGAGCCGGGGCGCGCTGCACGTAGGACTTGCTCAGCCCCACCGCGCTGGTGAACTCCAGCAGCGCCTCCTTCGTCAGCGTCAGCCACGGACCATCGTTGGCGAACCGCACCCGGGCGTTGACCGAATCGGTGTCCTTCACCAACTCGATCCCGTGGTTCCACTCCGGTGCCAGATCGAACGCAAGCGGGTCGCCTGCAGCGAACGACTGGTAGGACACGGGCTCGGTGCTGGCCAACTCGGTACGCAGTTCGTCAATCGTCAGCAACTTGTCGCGCATCTGGTCGATAGTCACGTTTGCCATAATCAGATTCCTTCCTCTTCGAGGTCATCCTCATCCTCTAATACGGGGGTCGCGGCAAACTGTTCATCATCAGGGGACGACTTCAGACATTCCACCGCCAGCCGACGCATCTCGTCGGCCCAGCCGGGGTTCTCCTCGGCGTACCGCAGCACCGCCGACAGCCCCCGCAGCGCAGGACGATCCTTGCTCTGAGGCATCCCCTCGGCCAGACTCGGCATCCGGTCGAAGTAGAACCAGCCACCGCCAGCGGCGATCACCTTCTTGTACTTCAGCAGCAGATCGAACGCGCTGTACGCCTGATCGAAGCCCTTCCCGTAGCGCACCCGCACCGTGGCCTGCTTGAACGGCGGCGCGACCTTGTTCTTCACCACCTTCACCCGCACGTTGGTGGCCATCACCTGCTTGGTCTTGTCGTTGGTCAGATCGTCGTAGACCTCTTCGGTGATGTTGCCGATCTGGTGGAACTCCACCCGCACGGATGAGAAGAACTTCAGCGCCCGACCCCCCGGGGTGGTGTACCGCTTGATCCCCGGGCGTCCCCCACCGCCCATGTCGATCACCTCGGCCAAATGGTTCAGGAAGATCGCGGTGGTATCGGTGCTGTACAACTCCCGCACGTACGGCTTCAGGAACTCGGCAATACCCCGGGCCTGCAGCGCCACGCTGGCCTTGCCCGTCTCGGCGTCCAGGGACGCCTGCGGGATCATCGCCGCCACACTGTCGTAGATCGCCAGCCCGATCTCCCCGCTGGCCACCAACTCCCGGGAGATGTTCGCGGAGTCCTCCAGCGAATCCGGCTGGGCGAACAGGAACAACTCGCTATCAATGTCCAGCCCCAGCGCCTTCGCGTACGCCGGATCCATCGCGTTCTCGTGATCCATGTACAGGATCGACTTCCCGGCGTACCCGGGATCCCCGGCTGCGGCACGGCGCTGGAACTCCGCAGCCGCCTGCAGGGCGATAGTGGACTTCCCGCTGCTCGGCGGGCCGTACAACTCGATCAGCCGCCCCCGGGGGAACCCGCCACCCAGGATGTGGTCGATAGCGATGTTGCCCGTCGGGATGCAGTCCACCTGCTTGGCGACCTCGGACAGCGGGCCGATGTTCGTGTTGTACTTCTTGGCCAGCGCCGCCTTGCGTGCGGCCAGCGTGATCTTCTTCTTAGTCTCCGACAACGATCTCGCCCCCCAGCGCGGCGTACCCCGCGATATCCGTCCAACCGTCGAACGAGTCGGCCCGATGTGACAGCCGCGCCGTCTTCACCAGGATCATCGCCAGCGCCACGTCGTGGGCGTCCACCTCCCAGCCGAACTGCTGCTCCCACAGCCTCGCGATCTTCCCGAAGTTCTCTTCCGGCGTGCCGTAATCAGTGGCCCTCGGCCCCGAGATGTACGCCTTCGCGGTGTCCAAGATCTCTTCCCGCTTGCTCATTATCCGTCTCCTCGTTGTATGTTCGCGACCGCCGACAGATCCGGCTGGGACGCTGCCCAGTGCGCGATCAGGAAGGCGTCCACGTAGTCCGACATGACCTTCTTGGCCAGCCGCTTGCGCTCCGAAGGGGTCTTCCCCAACGGCTCGAACCGGGGGTCGCCCACCAACTGCGGAGGGTGATAGTCCAACCGCTCGGCGGCAGCCGCAGCCCCGGCCTCCTTGCCCCGCCACACGCCCTCGAACGTGCGCTGCCAGATCGCCGGGGGCACGAACCACACTGGGGTATCCGGCAGCGCCTGCAGGATCCTGCCCTGCAAACGGCAGACCCGCTTCACAGGGCCAGCCCACTGGATACGTGGCGGCACGTCTTCGACCACCACGGTGGGCTTGGCCAGACCGCGTGCGACCCCGCACAACAGATCCACCCAGGACGCGGCGTCCTGGCCCACAGAATCGAACTCGGTGACGACCTGACCTCCCTGCGCGTCCCACAGGACGGCGGCACTGTACCGGGAAGCCAGATCGACACCGAGAACGAACCGTGTCGGGGTGACCAACAGCACGTCAGCCCATGTTCAGGAGGTCATCGAAGTCCACGGCTTCCTTCTTCGGAGCCGGGGTTTCGACAGCGACCTCGGGCGTGGCTTCCGCAGCGGGCTCCTCAGCCTTCGCGGAGTCCATCCCGGTCTGGGAGGTCAGCAGATCGTCCAGACCATCGTCCAGGCTCTCCATCGCAGCATCAGCACCCGTGGCTGAGTCGCGGGAGGCGTTCACGATGGCCCACGCCGAACGGATCTTGGCCAGATCGTCCTCGATGTACTGCCTCGGGACGCTGCGCCCACAGAACTCGGACAACTCGTTATCCGTGATCTTGTTCTCCTTGTAGGTGTCGGCCACCAACTTCTTGCGATCATCGGAGCCCAGCCACTCGGCCTTCGGGGAGATGTTGATATCGAACTGCTGGAACTGCGGGTTCGTGCACGGGCCGAGCAGCAGATCGTGCTTCTGCAGATCGCCCCACTCGGTGGCGAACCCGACCAACTTGTCGAACGTGCGCTCGGTGTACGCCCACACCTTGAGGCTCACCTGGAACGGCGTGGCCACCTCGGTGGTGCCCTGCTTGACCGCGTACTCGATCACATGCTGGGCGAAGCGCCGCTCGGGCGGCGAGGTCATCTCCGTGTTGGCCAGCGCGCAGATCGGGCAGTTCTTGGGATCCACACCCTTGTCGGCCAGGATCCCCGCGTCACCCAGGCACAGCGGGCGGGACACGTACTCCCGCACGTAATCAGTGAACTCACTGCCGTCGCGACGGCGGCGCACCTCGGTCTGGGCCTCGCCGTTCACGATCTTCGGGGCACGCAACGTGTGCACCCACTCCTCGTACGGAGCCTTGTCCACCAGCATGATCCTGGCGCTCTGATCCTTCTCCAACTTGATCTTCGGGAACCGAGAGGCATCGCCACGCTGGTTCTTCGGCTCGAATGTCGTCCTACCCATGTACTTCTCCTGATTCATCACTAGGTGCAGTCTCTGTTCCTGCACACTCCTTATACGGGGATCTCACCGGAATGTTCATCACCAACTGGGTGCGCCAGTCCGACTCCGGTCGCGGCGCGTACCCGGGATCCTCCTGCCGATCCCGGGCGATCATCTCGTTGCGGGCGGTGGGCGTCAGCAGATCCCACTGCGCGCCGTAGCCGCCGCACCAGTGATCCAGAAACACCGACCCGCACCATGTGCACCTGTCCCGCCAACCCATTACACCTCCAGGCTGTTCAGCACCGTGGCCGCACGGATCATCACCACATGGTCGTAGCGCAGCGAGTCCAGCCCCCGGTGCGCCTGCCGGATGACCTCCACCGCGTCGTCAGCGCGGCTCAGCGCGTCCTTGGCCTCCAAGACCTGACGGCGCAGCGACATAGTGGCCAGATTCGCCTGCGCGTACTTCTCCTTCGGAGCCACGAACGACCCGCTGTTGATCCTGGGATCAGTGGTCACCGCCTCGTCCCAGGCGTTGCTGGCCTGCGCTTCGACATGATCAGTGAGCCGACGGATCCGGCCACGGGCCTGCACCGCCTCGCCCAGCAACTCCTCCACCCTGTCGATCCTGCGACGGGTCGCGACCAGCGAAGCCAGCACGTCGTCCAACGGCGTCCCAGAATCAGGGAGGCGGGGGGCTCCCAGCGGATCCCCGGCAGCGGAGTACCGCAAGTCCAACGCCTCGTCGGTGTAGTGCTCCAACTGCTCGCACAGTTCCGCGAGCGCGCTCACGCTGCGCCCTGCTGGGAGTGGATCTTCTCCAACAGAGCCGTGCGGCGGGCCTTGCACTGCTCCACCGACTCCATCGCCGCCTCGGCGTACAGATCAACGTGGCGAGCCACCCACGCGCTCATCAGCAACGTCGCCTCGTTCTCCAAGAACGCGAACTTCATCTGCGGGGACACCAGCGCGTTGAACCCGTCGAAGTCGAACCCGTGCTCCTGGGAGTAGGCGATCCAGTCGTCCTCCTCCAACTCCACGTCGTGCTTGAACCACACGCCCCTGTCGTTCTCCCCCGACCATCCGACCCGAACCTTCATGCCGCTCTCCGTTTCTTCCACGCCTGCGCCCGCTGAACCTCCAGGGACGCCTGCCTGACCAGCCCGAGGAAGTCCTCTGGCCCTTCTAATACGGCTCCAGCCCTGACTCGTTGCAACGCCGCCTCGCGCACCTTCGAGCCCCGGCCCCTCACAACCCTGATCTTCCTCACAATCCCTCCCCGAGGGTTCCCAGATCCACCGCGTCGGCACCCAGCACCACAACCGCCCCGGTCAAGATCGTCGCCACCTCTCCAGAATCGGATACCGACAGGCTGGCCCGCCCGAGCCGGATCTGCTCGTCGGCCACCCGCACCACCACCTCGGCGTCCCCAGGACGGCCCCTCAGCCAGCCCAGGAACGCCTCGAACTCGTCTGCATATGGGAAGTCCAGAAGATCCACGAAGACCGTCCCAGGCCCGCTGTCGGCCCGGGAAACGGGCACCTGCGGCGCGGGGACAGCAACTGGGGATTCCTGCCCCATTCCTTCTGAGTGACTGGGGGCATCTTCCCCAGGCTCCTGCTCGCTGACAGCCTCATTATCAGCCTCGATCTCTTCGACCGAGCCCCACTTCGTGCCCTCGTGCCACTCGGCCAGGATCGGCGGGAACCCCGGCACCTCGAAACTCACCGCAGGATCCAGCGCCTCTATCACCCGGGCGGTGGGCACGTCGTCGCGCACGTAGAACTCCAGAGCGTCGTGGATGTTCATCACCAGCCTGACGTGCTCGGACAGCCCCGCCTCCTTGAGCGCGGCGTCAGCCCTGACCATCGCGATCTTCATGTAATCAGCCGCCGCGCCCTGGATCGGGGCGTTGATACACAACCGCTCCCCCTTCGACCGGATCCAATGATCAGGGCTGGCGAACTCCCTGATCGTGACCCTGCGCCCGAACTTCGTGGTCACGTAGCCCCGCGCCTTGCCCGCCTCGATCTGCTGGGACTTCCACGCCCCCACACTGGAGTAGATACGGAAGTACGTCTCGTACAACTCCCGGGCCTCGTCAATCGAGATCCGCAACTGCTCGCTGAGGTTCTTCGGCCCCGCCCCGTACATGAGGCTGAAGTTCGCGCCCTTGGCCTTCTGCCGCTGATCCTTGCTCACCTGCTCCTTCGGCGTGGCGAAGATCAGGGACGCCGTGGTGGAGTGCACGTCCTCACCCTGGGCGAACGCCTCCAGCAACGCAGGCTCGCCCGACTCCCCGGCCAGCACCCGCAACTCCACCTGGGAGTAGTCGAAGCCCACGATCCTCCAGCCCTGGGGCGCAACCAGGAAGTCGCGGAAGTTCAGATCCAGCACCTTCCACCCGACCTCGTAGTGGTACTTCTTCGGCAACTGCTGATACGCCGGATCGTTCACGCTGAACCTGCCCGAGGGAACCACCGCCTGCATGTGGTTCGGATGCGCCCTGTTGTCGGGGGCGTAGTTGAACTCAGCCGGGAACTTGACCAGATACCGCGTCAGCAGCGTGTTGACCTCCTTCCAGTCCAGCATCGCCTGCACCACCGGATACTCCTTCGCGAGCATCCCCAGCGCCGCCGCGTTCGTGCTCGGCTTCCCGGTGTCGGTCAGATTGCTGGCAGGCAACCCCAGATCCTCGTACAGCACCTTGCCCACCTGCGCGGGCGAGCCCAGATTCAGGTCGATCTCCCGGCCCACCAACTCCGACAACTCGGCCTTGATCGCAGCCTGCATGTGCTCAGAGAACGCCTCCACCTCACTGGCCGCGCTGGCAATCGCCGCCCAGTCGAAGCACACCCCCTCGTCCTCCATCCGGCACAGGATCTCCATGACCTTCATCTCGGTCTTGTAAATCAGGGAGTCCTTCACCTTCGGGAAGAAATACTCGTGCAGTCCCAGACACCACGCCGCGTCCTCACAGGCGTACGCCACCACCGCAGGGGTCAACTCCAACTCGTTGAACCGCAACGACTTCTGACGGTTCTTCGGCAACCCCGGGAACAACGACAGCAAGTCAGCCTGCTCGTGCCCGAACACCTCCTTCGTCAGGTACTTCAACCCGTGATTCGGGAACTCAGCGGCCACATACGACTCCAGCATCGTGTCCGAGAACCACGGGGTGTACCCGTTCGAGGCTGCGACCTGTTCAGAATCAGGCAGGAACTCACGGAAGAACGTCGCCATCCACCGCGCCTCGAACTTGCAGTTCCCTGTCAGAATCCCGGCGTCCAACGCGAACGTCTCAGATTCAGGAACCGTTGCACAGAAGACTTCCTCGAAGTCCCCCGACTCCCCGACCTCCTTCACCACCCAGTCCACCGCACCGCGCACCAGAACCACCTGCCAGAACTCACTTCCCCCATACGACGACGAAGACATGTGCGGCCCCGACGAACCCGTCACGGTGTACCCGCCAAGAGCCGCGTACCGATGCAGCCACGCCACATCAGACTCCCGCACCGTGCTGACGATCCTGGCAGGCCCAGCAGTGGCGTCAGCACCGTCCAATGCCGCCCATCCGGCGATGAAGTCCCTGGCGTACCCAGGGCTGGGATCGTACGGCAACTCCTTCAGATCAACTGTGGACGGATACCAGTTGATCACCGGATCACCCTGCGCTGACGGAGGATAGGTGACCTTCTCGAACCGATCCGCGAACCGCGCCTTGTCCCCGCACAGCCGCATCTGGAACCTACCCACATCCCCCTTCGGCTGCCGGGACGCTCGCGCCCCGTCGGCGTAGAACAACCCGTGGATGAAGGCGTCAGAATACTCATCAGGAATGTCAGTAGGCACTGCACCGGGAATCCTGTCCCCAGGCTGCAACTGGTCGGTGGTCACGAACCCACGATCCTCCCAGCGCACCGGGGACAGGATCCCACCCTTCGGGCCTGTCGCCCGACGCTGCACAGGCCAACGATGCCCATCCGTCGCACGGTAGGAACGCCGCACAGAAGTCCGAGACAGATTCCAAGGAGCCAACACCACCTCACGGGTACGCTGCCTCCCGAAACTACGCACCGGAGCCTTACGCCACCGCGCCCCGTCCCATACCTCCACCTCACGGCCTGCCACACTCCCCAGGGGAACCATTCCCTCCCCTGTCAGAATCTCGGTGCCCCCGCTGAAGCAGTTGTGCGCCACCGCCAGCCCCGAGGACAGCAGCCGCCAGAGAATCGGGGCCACCTCGCCAGGATCCAGGTTCGGGCCGCCGTCATGGGCCAGCGGAACGTATCTGGCCCACGCCGTGGAGTTCGTGAACGAGAACCCCACCACCATGCTCACCGGATCCTCGGGATGCAGGCTGGCCTTCTCCTTCGAGCACCCCCGATACCCCGTCTCAATGTCGAACCCGATGGGCTCGCCCGCAGCCACCAACCGATCCACGAACTGCTCCAGCGCACCCAGATCAGCGACCAGCCCGTAATTACGCTGCTCGGCAGCCATCCCTCTACCTACCCTCTTCTGCTCGCCTGACCAGATACTGCGCGTCCGACTCCCCCACGCTGGCCCACACGTACTTCACACACTCAGGGCCGAACACCACACCCTCGATGACGATGGCCGAGCCCTGCTCGGTACGACGGCCACACCGCGCACACCGCATGTCTATCGGCCTCCACCCCTTATACGGGGAAGCGGAAGGTTCCGTTGGTTACCGCAGCAACCCACCGCGTCCCCGTCCACGTCAAATGCGACCCACAATCAGGGAGCACCGCGCCCGACACCAGCCCCGCCCGCAACCGGATCTCCGCTTCCCCCAACACCTGCGGAGTCAAACAGACATGCGAGACAGACCCTTCCGGCTGGGTGAAATACGCCTCCACCCCGGCGAACAGACAGTTCGGCTCCAAGGCGAACATCTCACAGCCCGACTTCAGAGTGCAGGTTTCAGTCAGCACCCCGTCCACATACATCCTCACCGCGTTGGCCAGCGTCGGGTATCCCGCGTGGGTCATTGCGATGTGATGCGGCACACCGTCACTGATCACCCTGCGGGAATGCACCGTACGACTGGCGATCCGATCCTGCCCAATATCAGCGACCTCGGGGAACGCCCGCCCCTGGGTGTCACCCGCCGAATCGTTCAACCCCCGGTAGGAAATGGCGATGCTGAAGGCATACGGGCCACGGTAGGCCGTGATGCCCCTGATCCACTCGCCACCGGAGAAGTTGTACCCCGTGCTGGTCGTGGAGAACACACACTCCAACGTCACACCCGTGGACACCGTGGCATGAGGTGCCTGATACGGCTGCACCGCCACATCGGACAGATACACCCCCGCCCGCCCCATACGCGGCAGATAGATCCGGCTCGCCGCCTCCCGCTCATTCCACGTCGGACTGGTCACCGTACTGCGGTAGTACAACCCCGGGGAGTCGGTATCAGTGAGCGAATGCCGCGCCAACGTGGCATACGCCGCCTGCCGCGCCGCCAGATGATCGCCCGCCATCAGAACGTCTCGAAGAACACGCCGGACAACGAGACATACGCATTCGTCCCCGACGAGTAGTACCCGTTCGTCTTCACCGTCCCGTCATACAGAACATCCAACCGCGCCTGCCCCCCACCCGCGTGCACCGAGAAGATCCGACCCGCCGTCGGACGATACCCACTGGGCAACATGAAGATCGCCGCGTTGTTCGTCCCGCTCTTCACCAGCCCACGCAGATACACCAGCCCACTGGCATCCCGGTAATATCCGGCTGTCGCCCACTCAAGACCATAATTCGCCCACGAGTTCAACAACGTCGGCGCGACCCACGTCGGCGTGGACGTATCCACCCACACATCCCCCGGCTCCAGATCCGTCGGAGCCACCGCCGAGGTCACCACCTGCGGCACCCGGGACGCCACCCCCTCCCGCACACAGAACAACCCCGCCTCCGTCGTCCACAGATCCCCATCGAACACCGACGACGGAGCCTGCAACCGAGGCGGCAAACTCACCGGAGCGAACTCATCACTACCCTCGAACACCGTGCGCCCCGCAGAACCCTCCTGCGACCCCTCCGCGCTACTCAACACGAAATCAGTCATCATCATCTCCCTCGGAGTGCTTCCGCATCTTCGCGTACCGCCCATCCACAGGCATCTGCGACGGCGGCGGCTTCTCACCCCGCGCAATCATCCTGCGGTAATACGCACTCAACCCGCCCCAGATCCCCTGCCGCGCCCAATCCCGCATCCCCGACGCCTCCAACGCCAACGCCGCCTGCAAACACTGCTGGCGCACCGGACACTCCGACCAGCAGATGCTCTTCGCCATCCGAGACTCCGGCCCCGTCTCAGCCTCCCACCAGAAATACGGGTAGTTCCGGCACGCCCCCCGCTGCCCCCACGACAGATCAACCCCCGACCACCGCTGCTCCTCCGTCGTCCTCATCAGCGCCCAGCCCCCCGGCCTTCCAGCCCCCCGGCCCCACACCTGCAACCCTTCACCCATTCAGCCCCCGCTACTACACCCAACCCCGGCGGCGAAGATACCTTGTATACGGGGATAGGCCCAGAAAGTTTCATTAGAGAGCATCCTCAGCCTCAGAGTCAGCCTCCACCAAGGTTCCCCCCACCTCGTCGGCGTACTGCTGAGCCCGGGACTTGTCACTGAATTGGGCCTTGAGCACAGGCACACAGGCCATCACGTACCAGGGCCAGTCCGGTGAAGTCGAGGACGAGGACTGCACCATGACCTTGACAGGATCCAGCCCCGCAAAGTGATCGTTCAAGTAACTCTCGGCCTGCTGCTTGCCAGCCTCACCTCGGCCAGGACTGGTGTAAGCCACCGTCCACTCCTCGCGATACACCTTCCACTGCGCCACAGGCACTCCTTTCACCACAGCCCAATCAGGGCTTCCAACGCGCCCTCGCCACCGACGCTTGCGCCGTGGTCAGCGACCAACAGCGCAGTGCGCGCCTTCTCCCTACTAATCGGATCGAAGTTCTTAGCGGCTCCCCACCACAGCCTCGCGGGGTAATCGGGCACCAACCCCCGGGACACGACCTCCCACAGCGGCGAGCCCGACACCACAGCCGGATACAAATGCTCCATGTAATCCAGCACCAGCGCGCACTTCCCGATCACCCGTGTGGCCTCGGTCTTGTCCAGCCGCGCAGCGATCCTCAGCGCCTCCTGCTTGTGCTGGTAGAACAACGCCTCCACCACGTCCTCGGTGCCGTTCTCCTCGCACATCCGACGGATCACATCATCAGTAGCCGCCACGTCCAGCGCCAGGATCTTCCCGACCACATCCTTGATCCGCGCCGTGCTGTAGCCCGTGCGCGTCAGCAGCACCTTCAACGCCGAGGTGCCAATCTTCAGCCGGGACGCCACGTACGCCGTGATCTCAGCCTCGGTGCCTGCACACCGCACGATGGCTCCCCGGCCCTTGATCTGTCCCACCGGAGTGTCCAGCACCCGCTTGCCGTCCTTCTCCTCCCGGTACGGGAAGTCCTCGGATCCGGCCACGAAGCACACGTACATCGAGGGCATCTGACGGGACGACTGCATCCACGACAGGAACGGATCCCAGCCCTTGATCTTCTCCGCTCTCCTGACCAACAGGAATCTGCGGGCTGCCGGATCCAGGGTGTACTGGTTGAGCGCCGCCCAGATCTCCGCGTCAGGAACCTCCCCGGCCACCAGCATCACGGAGTCCAACGCCTGCGCCGCGATGCGCTGCTTGATATCAGTGACCGTGGCCTCCACCAGCACGGAGTCCGAACCACAGACCCAGGACACCTTCGGCGTCTTGACCGACTTGGCCCACTGCGCGTAGGTCGCCACTACGAGCGCCGCATGGCGGCACGCCGCGCCTCGGTGATCGCCGCCAGACACGACGCACAGCCGTAGCCCAACGGATCCGGCTCGCCCTCCACGAAGACCAATGCCATCGGCTGGCCCACCTCGATCATGTGATCAGGGGTCACCTGACAGCGGGAGGTGTACTTGGCCTTCATCGGCTCCCGAAAGGTCAGGCCATCGAACTCGTCATCCATCCCGAACTCTCCTTCACCAACGGATCGAGGGCGTGCACAGCAACCTTCGCCCTCGCCTTCATACGGGACAGCCGCACCAGCACTTCACGCGCCGTGCTGGCTGGCACCCCGTACTCGTCCTTGGGAGAGAACACCGTCCAGCGGCCCGTTATCCGTTCCTGAGCCCAGACCTTGAACAACTCGTTGCACCCCGGCGACCAGTCCTTCACCGCCCGCACCCAGACTTCACGATCCCCGGTGCCCAGCGCCTTCACCGCGCCCAACACCTGCATCCTGGTGGCGCTCACGTCACCCCAGGCCAGCGCCACCGACACCCGTCCACCGGACAACGCTGCAGCAGGACGCGCTGCCAGCACCGTCCACTTGTGATGCTTCACCAGCACCTGCACCACCTGCTCGAACGACAGCGGAGGACAGACCACCACCTCGGAGCGGCTGCGCACCGTCGGCAGCAACGACCCACTGCTGGTCAGCACGAACCGTACGCCTCGCGGGGGCTCCTCCAGCATCTTCAGCAGCGCGTGCTGCGAGGACTCCGAGGCGGCATCCAGGTCGATGCCCACAACCTTCCGGCCCGACACACTGCCCACCGAGATGAACCGCCCCAGGTCACGCACGTCACCCACACCGCAGGCGTCCAGCCAGCGCGTGTCATACGGGGCCGCTGAACGCTTCAGGATCGCCTGGGCTGCCAGAGCCTTACCGATCCCGTCTGGGCCGAGCAGCAGCGTTACAGGAGCCTCTGAGGCCACAACCTGGGGAACCACCGTCTCGAACCCGACGGGGATCACGCCGCATCCTGCAGGCTCTCCCGCACCGCCTCCAGCATCGAGGACACCACCGGACGAGCCAGCCCCGTCTCCCGCATCAGTGCCGCCACCGTCACCTTGCCCGTCTCCTCCGCGACCTCGTGCACCACGTCGAAGAACTCCTCCAGCCCGAGCGAGCGCATCTGGGCACGCGCCCTGGCGAACCACTCCTCGGTGATCATCTTCTTCTCTACGTGATCAGCGTGATCTTCCTCGGCTGGGCCGTACACCGACAGCCACGCCTCACCGGACTCCAACTGGGTGTCGCACCACAGTGGCTCCCGACGCTCGGACAACGCCTGCTTCTCCCGATGGTGACGCAGGTAGCGAGAGATGAACGCCGACAGGAACGCCTTGAACGTCACGAACCTGGGCACCCCCGTCCCCCGGGTGGTGACCTTCTGCGGGTCGTAGACCTTCAGGAAGTCACGCTCCATGAACCGCGACAGAATCGACGCGGCTACATCCTCACAGGACGCCTCATGGATCCCACACTTGCGCACGAAATTGACAGTGAAGTCCCAGTATTCAAGGAACAACTGCTCGTATGAATCAGGTACATGGCGGTGCACTCCGTCTCCTATCTCCCACGATTTATACCCCGCATCCCCCGTGCGATATCCGTACCTTACATGCCGTTCAGCGGCTCGTCGGGCATTTCGGAGATCGTGTCGCGAATCGTGTACAACTGCTTGGCCGAGGCCAAGGTTCGCTCCCCCAGGAACACCTCGTTGGACGGGTCAGCGACCTCCACCAGACGGTAGCCACGGATCCCCCGATGCCCGATGGGCGTGTGAAAGAACTTGCCTGTCCCCGTCCAGTCGATCTTCTCCACGACCTCGAACTCCCGGCCCACGAACACCGCGTCCAGTTTGCTGCGCTGGGCTGCCCGCAGCCGCTGGGATCGGTACGAAGTCCACGAGAACTCCAGGGGGATCCGGCCCTCGGGGTACTTGTTCCACATCCCGCTCATTCGAGAATGTCCTTCGGGGTCTGCCAGCGCAGCCGAGCCGCCGCCAGTTTGCGCTCGTTGCCGTCGATCAACTTCCCGATCCTGTCCTCCCGGGCGGCAGCCTTCTCAGCGCCCTGCTCGAACTTCTCCCACCGCTCGAACTCAGGGCCAGGATCCAACGCCGCTGCCGGATCCCGTCGGTACAGACTCACGTAATCAGGGCACGACGCGACGTGAGCCTTCATCGCCGGGATGGATCCCTGCTGCCCGCAGCCCGCGCAACGTCCTCGTGTTCTCGTAGTGGGCACAACCCTTATACGGGTGAAGCGCCGGGAGGTTTCCCTACCCGACGCTTCACCACCGCCAACACCTACAACACCAAGGAGTAGAAGGGATGGCTCCCCTCTTGCCAGAGATGCTACACCCTCGCGAACCCAGATAGTTGCTCTTTCGTGCACTCTTCTGGGGACTTGTCGGGACGGATCCGCACCAGATGCGGGTGACGTGCCCGCCCGTTCTTGCCGATGCCCTGAGCCATCCACTCCACGCACACCCCGTACCACTCGTCCTTGAGGCTGCCGTCGGCTGCGCTCATCGCATCCTGCAGCCCTGCGTCCAAGTTCCCGAGGCTGGCCACCGCGATGACCTCACCGCTATCACCTGTCACCGCGACCTCCACCGAGCCGACCTTGCCGCTGCGCCCGTTGGCCCCGGGCTTGTAGCCGACGATGAACCCGTCAGCCGTGGAGTACCGCTTGACCTTGAGCCACGCATCGCTGCGCTTGCCGTAGGAGTACGGCGCGGTCTTCTTCTTGAGCATCACACCCTCGAAGCCGTTGGCGATGCTCTCCTCGATCACGTCCACCGACGCCTCGAACTGGGGCACCAGATGGATCTCACAATCAGGGAACATCGCCTGGGCCACCTTGACCACCGTCTCCAACGCCGCACGACGCTTCTCGAACGACCACGCCGTCACGTCCTTGCCAGCCACCGCCAGCACGTCGAACGCCCAGAACTGCGCGTTCCCGAATCCCTGCTGGGTAGCCACCGCCTTGTCAGCCCCGCTGTTGGTCAGCGCCACGCTGGCGTTGAGCAGGCTGTCTGTCCAGGCACCGTTGGGAGTCTGCAACTTGCTCACCGGGGCGATGATCTCGCCGTCCAGCACCGTGCCGTCCAAATCAGGGATCGCCACGCCAGCCATGTGGGGGAAGTTCCCCGACACGTCCCGACGCCACGTCGTGACTTGAGAGCCCGAGCCGCCCAACACCACCTTGGAACGCACGCCGTCCAGTTTCGGCTCGGCCAGCCACGCCTCAGTGAGGAAGCCAGCGATCCGGCTGTAGCGTCCCGCCTCAGCGGATACCGTCCAGTCCAGATCGGCCTTGAGATCCTTGGCCTTCATCATGGTGGTCATTTCGCCTCCCCGTGGCAGGGGCAGGAGCAAACCTGCTCGCCGTTGGTCGCCCAGCAGGCGTCGTGGTATCCGTCCAGGCACCAGCCGAACTTGGTGGTGCCCATCGTCTCCGTCTCCTGACCGAGGGCTCCCCAGCCCTCTACTATCAGGGTACAGGACTGCTTGACTTCTGTCAAGTGCACTTCACGTCCCACCGAGGCTCGCCGTGCTTGTCACACCACCTGTCATTGGCTCGTTGCCGAAGCCTGTTACCGATCTCGTTGACAAGAGTGAACGCCAATGCTGAGAACGTGATCCCCACTAAGACACCGCCTGCGAACATCACTTGTCCCAGCCCTCGTTCTCCATGACCCGGGTGACCTGATCGAGTTGGTAGTACAACATCTCCTGAATGACCTCCTCCTTCTTCTTCTCACTGAAGTAGGGGAGCCCGCCCAACAGAGTGTGGATCTGCTTCTTGGTCAACGAGCGCAGGAACTGCTCCTGCTTGCTGCTGGCGATCACTATCACGTAGTGACCGTCCTTGACGCTGGGGTACACGGCCTTGATCCGGCCACCGTTGTGCTCCCTGTGCAGGATCAACTCGGCACAACGCTGCGCCCGCTCCGCGACCACCTCCTCGGTGTCGTACGGCGCAACGTCCATGTTCACGACATGCGTGTAAACGATCTCGGTCATTACTCCCACCCGTCCTTCGTGATCTTCTCTTCGACGCGGCGCAGCACCGCGACCTTCATGTCATCAGTCCAGCGGGGAGCCTCCATCACGATCTGCGCGGCGGCTCCCAGCATGGTCAGATCGCTGGCGCGGTAGTGGGGGCGCACCTTCTCGTACGCCAGCCCACACACCTCGTTCGCAGCCTCGTTCACCAGATGGCGGTTGTAGGACTGCTGGCGACCCATACGCATCTCTACGACCTTCTGTACCATCAGCCGACCTCCACATCCATCCGAGGCGGCTCCTGGCCACAGGGGTACTCCGCAGCCTTGTGCCACGGCTTGCAGTCGCAGTTCAGGCACCGCTCGCCCATGTCGTCGCCCCACATGAAGCGATGGGTGGCGAAGTTGGCGCGCTTCTGATCTTGAGTGCCCTCGAAGGGCACCGGGACGTTCATCGTGGTCACTTGGAACCACCACCGAAACGCACCCCGTTGATCGCGTCACCGAACACGTCCTGAGCCTTGGCGTAGTTCCTGGTCATTGCCAGCACGCTGCGGCCCTTGATCACGCGGTAGACCACCTCACCCTGGGGGTAGGTGTAGGACAGGAGTTTGACTCCCTGGAACTCGTCTAGCACTGTAGGTGGTTGCATCTCCGTCTCCTTCTGCAGGACTCTCCGTGGCCCTGCCCCTCCATCGTAAGCCCCCAGGTTGCCTTATGTCAAGTTGAGCATCCTGACCTTGCCGCAACGCTCGCAGATCTCCCGGCACTCTAAGTGGTACGGCTCCCGCTGGAAGCAGCAGATGATCCAGCGGTGGGGCAGCGGGAAACATCCGAAGATCGAACGCCAGATCCACACGTCACTTCACCCGCACGACGATCTCTCCGGTGAACCTATCAGCGTTCACCACGTCGAAGCCGACGTTGACCAGCAGGGCCAGGACTCGTTCCCAATCAGCGGGACTGTAGATTCCTGACACCATGCTGGCCTCCTCGCCGTCACCCCGTCTTCGTGTTGATCAGGCCCGGGTGCTTGGGCTGCCACCCCGCCTGCAGCGCGGTGAACCCAGCATCCTCTGCAGCCTGAATGACCCTGGCATCGTCGTCCACGATCACAACCTGACTATCGGTGGCCAGCGCGTTGGAGGGATCCCCTCCGAGGGGGAACCCGGCAGACCACCACGGGTGGATGTACGAGTACGACTTCTGGCCGACAGCGAGGTACAGCACCTCGGTCTTCCAGCGCGCCAGCGGCATCGAGAAGCCCGCAGGACGCATCACCAGATCCCACTTCAGGGAGAACCCGTGCTCGAACAGCCAGTTCGCCGTGTGCGTCCGGTAGTGCTCGTTGCGCCCCGTCAGGTAGACGATGGTCGCCCCCGAGGCTTCCAGCGCCTTGTAGAGCGCCAGCCCCTCGTTGTGCAGCCCATCATCAGGCATCGCGTCGAAGAACTTGCCCCACTGCTTGGGGATCTGCTCCACATGGTGCTCGCGGTGCCGCGTGTTGGCCAGCACCCCGTCAATGTCCAAGAACACCACGTTATCCGGCCCCAACTCCAGGGGCAGGGATCCGTCGTAGGTCGTGATCATTCGGGCTCACCCACCGTCACCTTGTCCAGCAGACCCTTGGACTGGAACCAGTCCAGCAGGACGGTCTTCTCGGCCTCGGTCACGTACCAGTCGCTGTCCTGCATCCCGCCTGCAGCGGTGCCGCCCGACTCGGACTCCAGCCCAGTATCAGCGGCCACCTGCTCGATGGTCGTGAAACGGTCGAACTCATCGTCCCAGTGCGACAGGTATGTCACGTAGATCTTCTTCTCTTCCATCACTCTTCCTCCTCTTCATCAGGGGGGCAGTTGCAGTAGCGCAACCGTTCCCCGCAGGTGTCGCAGACAATCTTGTCCAGACGTTCTTGCTCTGCATCCCACTCCAGTTCCTGGCGGGTGGGCCACTGATCGCGTGGCAGATCGTAGAAGCCCATGTCACATCCCCTTCATCTGCTCGGCCAGCGCCGTGCCAGCAGGGGTCAGCCACACCGTGAGGTGCATCGTGTACTTGCCGTCGGCGTGGGGGGCCATTTCCATCTCCCACTCCGCGAGCCCCTTGTCTTCCAGGGCTTGAAGAACACGCTGCGCCCTGCCGTTGTACGCCTTCACGCCAGCGTTGTAGATCTCGTGCACGTACCGCTTCTGTGCCGTCGTTAGATCAGTCATCTCCGTCTCCTTTGGCGAGGGCTCTCCGCGTCCCTCTCACCTCCAAAGGTACAGGAGTGGTTGACTTCTGTCAAGTCAGCGGTTGTTCCACCTGTCCCACCACAGCGTCACCTGCACGGCCCCGCCGACGATCATCACGAACAGCAGGACGCGCAGCGTCAGACTCACTCCAGAACCTCGTAGTTGACGCCAGGAAGCCCCAACGCACGGCCCAGGGCTTTCACCCCACGCTGCGCTCCGCGCTTGTCCTTGTAGCCCTCAGAGGCCGCTACGACCCGTCCGTTAGCAGCCTTCACCCGCCAGTACCACTGACCGTCCTTCGCACTGCGGAACACCTCGATCCCGCCAGCCCTAGCCGCCACCGACGATCACCTCCACCAGATCATCCACACTCTTGAGGTGGCTGATGAAGTCCAGCACCTCGTCCATGTCCAGCCGCTTGGTGGACACCCGCAGTGGGTCACCCATCTCAGCCGGGGGATCGACCAGCCGCACCCCTGCCATCAGGAGCCGATCCAGGTACTTGGAATCTGCTGACCGGAGCCGGGGCTCCTGGCAGGACGGGCACTGGAACAGCACCAGCATCCGAGA
>ERZ724522.672-NODE-672-length-20904-cov-4.913041_pt1 | contig 20904 bp, 24 predicted proteins | sample MGYA00376055_ERZ724522 | MGnify/ENA primary metagenome ERZ724522 (study PRJEB28724, sample SAMN07190884) | wastewater metagenome | isolation source: effluent of sewage treatment plant in Hong Hong | place: Hong Kong | collected 2016-03-17 ...
GCAGATGAAAAGAACGACAAGTAGCGCTCGGTATGGCATCTCGCACTCACTAGTGACAGCGCAAACGACAGAACAAACGACGGCCCACGCGATGCTGTTTCTTTTCGCAACACGGGGCCGACTTTTCGCAACATGAACCAACAACGGGCGTCTTTGTCGTCACGGCCTCGACCTTTTCGGCAATCGTGGCGACGACAGCTTGAGCCGCGACCACAGGGTGCCGAAGCGCACAATGACCGTCTTTGCAATCCGCGAACGAAGGGGCTGCAAAGATCAGGCCAAGCATGACCACAACAAACAGAATCCCGAGTACTTGCCAACTACGCATTGTCTTACTCCTATTCTCCTCGCAACCTACGCACGGTTGCATCTGACGTGGGTGCACCACTGGGAAGATCCCGTGTACCATGCAGCCACTTAGCACAGACGTCCTTGGCTGTTCTGATGCAATGCTTATGCCATTGCGTCTCGTCATCCATCCATTCGTGTTCCACGAACATCTGCGTCCATGACAATTGATGACTACCTACTGGTTCGTAGCCTTGGGGGCGGTTCTTGCGTTGATAAAAGCCGTGGTACTCTTTGATGTTCTCAGGCAGCTTAATCCGAAAGCCGCCAATCATCGCCCGCCACCAACCCAAAGGCAACCAGTGACAGTATACACCGTCACAGGTATTTGCTAACTCAATATCAATCCCGTAGCGATTAAGCTGACTCGCCAGCCACACTAACCCATGACCAACGCCATACGAATAGGCGTTGACTACGATAATGAAAGGCTCGGGAGCAGGATACCGCAAACGTAGTAAATGGTAATTTCGAGCAATGGCCCGCCAGTTCTCATTCCATCGGCGAAAGCGGACACGAACTGAGAGGCCTGAGTATTCGTCAAGCTCCGCGAGCAATCGCTCGTAGAGGTCAACGATGCCGTTTGAGCCCTCGTTCTGCGTGAAGCCGGCGATGTTTTCGATAAAGACGGGCATTGCTCATACCAATTAGCTACGGGCGACCTTACGACGCTTTTTCTTGGGCCGTTCTTCGACTTCCTCTTCTTCGACATCTTCCGGCTCTTCGTCTTCGCCGGCCGTCAACTCGTCGTCGATACTTACTTCGGGTTCGTCATCAGAAACGTCACCGATGTATTCGGACTCCCCTTTGATGACCGCGGGAGCAACATACTCTTCTTCGTCTTCGTCACTCTTCGCGGCTTGTTCGATGGATTTGAGCATCTCCTGAGTAATCAGGTCGTGCTCGATCAAGCGAAACTTATTCGGGAACAACTTTCGCAGATCGCGGGTGGACTTGATATAGTCGCCCTTGTTGAAAACCTTTGTGCCAACTCCCTCTTGATGGGAGCCGCCTTCCAATTGAAATAAACGTAACTTTGCCATACCAATCCTTCTCCTGCGTTTGAACATGTCTCCCTCGCCGGCCGATGCTGACGAGGGAGACACGAGATTAGAAATCACCTCCCCAATTAGGGGACAACGTACTAGCTGGCGTGAACGAGGCCAGTGTTGCCGTTGTAGTCAGCCCGCAATTGCGGAACCATAACGGACATCACTTTGAGCTTCACGATCAGGCCGCCCATCTCTTCCCATTGGATGGTCTGGGGACGCATCGCAATGACCGCACGGCAAACTTCCGGGGTCATCTGAACCAGCAACGCTTGGTAGCCGGTCAGGAAGTCGAGCGTCTGTACGCCGGTGATGCCTTCAAGCTTCAAGAGCCGCTCACGCAAGGTGAGATCACCCTTGAGGGCCGAATAATCGGCATCCAATCGAGCGGTCCAGCCGAGGCCCATGTAGAGCTTCCAAGGACCGTAGTAGTATTTGGCAATCGACAGATCACGCATTGCCAAGACGTCGTCAATCAACGTATCCGGCGTCCACCCACCCGTTGTCGGGGCAGTGATGCTATACGTCAACCGACTCGGCCACGTGGTGTAACCGTACGACGTGTAACCGCCGAAGGTCATACCAGTTGCCACGCCAATGGTCAACTGTTCGATCATTTCCGCCACCTTCACGCCAGCCAACGTAGCGTTATTGGTGTCCAGGCCTTCGCCGGCATTGCGGGAAGTCTGAATTTGGCGTGCGCTCATCTCGAAGTCCTTATGGACAATCGGCAGAGGCAAACCAACGGTGTCGAACAACGGACGGTCGTTGTCACCACGCACGATACCGTCCATGCTCATCTGAGCAGCGGAGATATCGCTCATCGATTGCGAATCCAACACCGTCTTACCCCAACCGTTCGGGATAACGTACGGGTTGGCACCTTCGAGGTCCGCCCAGGCCTTGAGGCGTGGGGTGGCCGCACGCATAACCGCGTCGTCCAAATGAACCCATTCTTCCTTGCGAAGGGTAGCCGCGGCATTGCGGACAATGTTTTTGTATTGGACCTTTCCGTCCGATCCAAATCCTTGGTTCAGAGTGACGTATGAACGCCCATCCTTACCAATGAAGGGCCGAAGCAAGCCCGCGTCGAAGTTGGACTGCAGCATTTGTGCAGCAACTGGGCCGTGAGCATTGCCATTGAGAATGTAATCTAACATACAGATTCACCTTTCTTGGCGAGTTGTTATGGGACCTGCTTACGGCGTGTTAGGCAACGCGAGCACGACACAGTTTCTCAGCGCCGGACGCATCCATGGTCTCTTCGGCGTAAACGATAGGATTGCCGTATCGACGATCCAAGTCGATGTTCAGCATACGCAACAAGCACGAATTGCTCGCGTGCGCTGCACTCCACGTGACACCAATACCAATGACTTGCGTGACTGTGGTATTGATCGTGGTCGAGGCCAATGCCTTTGCTTTGGCGGTCGCGGTACCAGGAACACCAACCGTAAAATCACTTACGGCGACCATCGTACCGCCAGAACCAATTGTGCGGATGGTGATTGTCGAATTGATGTAGACAATATCATTCGCAATCACTGCCAACGCTGTGGTGTCCACAACCGCTGTGCCAGCCAGACCACCAACAAACAACTTGGAGGTCAAGTTCGGTGTAGCGTTCACGCTGGTAACAAACACTTCAGCAGTGACCTTGATAACATCACCGGCACGGAGAGCGTTTGCTGGCAGTGTGTAGGACACGTCGAACAGCGTTTCTGATCCGGTGTTCACAACAGCGGTCGAATCCGCTACACTGCGATACAACAGACCAGATGGTACGGATGACGCACCACTTTCGCCGACGAGGAACGTACCATCGCCAGCCGACACCAAGCCGTCACCACGTGACGCACTTTGACCGGACTGCAAGCGAACTTGCAAAATATCGCCCTTTGATCCGACGACGACCGACACGCGGTCGCCTGATGCATAGGCATCATTGATCGTCTTACCGGCGAGAGCATTCTCGACTGCGACGATCACTGGGACGCGCTGCCCTGCAGCAGCATGCTTCAGGCATTCACCCGAAGAGTTAATAGTTAGCAAGTGACCCGGGCTGAGCGCAGCATTTGCTTTATACTCCTCCCGGTGCCCATTGCACTTCAGAACAATCGTGTTTGAACTCATCTGGAACTCCTAGAATTCGTTAGTTCAGGGAATGGGATGCGTGATGAAAAGTCTACGCCGACTACTTCTTTGCGAAGTTCATCACGGGAGGAAGCAACGGTTCATCGTCCATCGCGTTGCCAACGAACTGTTGGCCACCGGATTGACCGATGAACAGCGGCGACGGCATAACCGGCGCTGCATTGGCAGTGACCTTGGGTGTGGCCAACTTGGCCAAGCGCTTCAGGTCAACCAGTTTGAACTTTTCGAGTTCATTCTGGGTATACAGGCCTTCAGCATTGGTCAGGATCGTCTGAACGAGTTCAGCCTTCTCCTGCTTATGCGAGTTCAGGCCATTCGTGAGGATCTCACGAAAATCTGATGGGGCTCGCTGAATGTACTCCTCGACCGATACCGCATGATTCAACGCGGGGCACGTGTCAGCGTGCTCACACGAGTTGCACGTGGCACTTTCAGACTCTTCTTCGTCCATCATCGGCTTCTTGCCATTGCGAGCGTACGTACCGGTATCCTTCTTGCCCTTCATCATGCGGTCACCTTGACCGCCGTCGTTGCTGTCGTCATTCTGAAGGGCGTCTTCGACCTCTTGACAAGAGCTCTGAGCGAGCACCTGCAAGCGACCGAGTGACTGAGTTTCCAGCCACCCCCGATCATCCTCGTTCCACACTTCCGAGGCGATCAGGCTATTGATTACCTGAGTTTTGTTCATAACTGAACTCCTCATTGTTAGAGACATTGAGGCGTTTGCCTCGGACCCGCCGTTGCTAAGCCGATTGGCAACGGTAACTTCTTTCATTTTGTTCTTGCAGCTCGGGCATTGCCCGTCGCACTCGCCACTGCACTCACCACCACTGTTGCACGTGCCGCCGCAATTGCCGTCACAGTTCGTGGTGATAAAGGCTTTCTCATTCTTTTGGTACGCATCGACATTAGCAATCATCCGCTTGATCTCGTCGGCGGTCACACTACGAGTCGCTCCCTTCGAGTCGGTCAACTTGTAGTACGTGGTCTTCGTCTTGAGATCATGCCGATCCATGGCCATAGTGTAGCCTTTTTTGGCTAATTTCCTCGCTGCCCCTTGAATGGAAATTTTGGAGGACTTTGCCGAGGACGTACTAGCACCCGAAGGAGAACACGTCGGGTCGACTCCTCCTCCTTGTCCTGTCTTGCAAAAGATGTTGCCCGTCAACAATTTATCAGTTGCCACTTTGTCCTCGATGATCTTATCCAATCGGGCTCGCATCGCGGCAAGCTGTGGATGATTCTTGTCGAACGATAAGAGCTTCTTGATGGTCGCAACCATCTGCTTACGCTTCGTCTCGAGTAATGACGAACGTGCCTTGGCTTCGTACGTGCGGGCCTTTGCTTCGCGAGGATTTGCGGCAGGTGTCGACGAGGCCGAACTGCCACCATCCCTCGCACACGTCGGATCTACACCTCCGTCTTTACCGGTCTTACAGAAGATGTTCTGTGTACTGCTTGCATTGAGGATCTTGTCAATGAGCTGCTTGAGTTTGGCAGGTTCCTTAAACTCAGCCTTCGCTTGATTGAGTTTAAGCGTTCCACAACCAGCGGCCAATGAACAAGCACCGATCTGGTCAGGGAGCCAAGCCAAATGGTCAGGCCGATAATTACGAGCGACAGCGATATAGGGCTTTCCGCGAAACTCACCGTGGACCTCCTCATTTTCCGTAAAGAGCCCAGTGCTGACTTCCATGGGCTTGCCCTGCACCAGTGAATTAAGAACGCGGTAATCGATCCGTCGAGCGCGGGACTCATCGATCCAACAGTCAGTCAAGAGCTTACCATTTTTCCAACGCGTGTTTCTTAAGAAACCAATTTGCTGGTTCTGTGCCACCTCGGGGTGAGCGGCAGAGTCATATTGACCATTGACCATCGCATGGTAGACAAGAACGGGCATTCCGTTCCATGCGGGTGCTGATGGGGCAAGCTCAGAGCCTGGATAGAAGAGTGGTCCATTAGAACCACTGTGAACGCCCTCGGTGAGAATAACGGTCGGGACCACGAGATAGTCCCGACCGTTGTCTTTTCCGTGTCGGATAAGGGGCGCTATGTTGGCGGTTATCTGTTGCAACATTGAATAGTAGTCCAGGTGACTGAATACTATTCAATTGTTGAAAAATCAGTTATACCGTCAACAGAATTTTGACGTGAGTCAAATGATACTTATCCATGTTTTACTGATGTTTTTACCAACTTGACAAAAGGACAAGATTTTAAACCGCAACTGGTGCGGAAATCTTCGGTAAAGGGTCGTAGTGCGTAAGGATCAGATCGTCCGTGGTCCACGACAAAAGGCCTTCAATTCCTGTGCCCCACAATCGTGGATTGATTGTCAACTTAGGTAAGTGGCAAGGGGTGCGTGCCAACTGCGTTTTTACTGCGTCGACGTGCGAGTTGTAAATGTGCAGGTCACCAAACGAGATCACTACGTCACGTGGTGTGAGACCCGACGTGACAGCGATCAACGAGCATAGCAAAGCGTAGGAAGCAATGTTAAAGGGCAATCCCAAGAACGCATCAATCGAGCGTGCGTAAAGGTGTAGTGATAACGAGTCGTCACTGTGAACCTTCACCTGCCACACTGTGTGACACGGGGGCAACGCTACGCGACTTTGATAAAATGGATGCCAACCCGTGACAAGCAGACGCCTGCTTTTGGGATTGGTATTTAGTTCATTCATCAGCCACGTAATCTGATCCGTCGCGATACGGCGATGCTCCTGCCCATCAGGCCCGATCATAACAGTGAGTGCCCGTTGGTCGTCGTAACGCGATTCACCAATCGGGAACTCTCGCCACAGGGCACCATAGACAGGACCTAAGTCACCTTCCTTGCGACCAAACTTCGCACACTGTTCTTCGGTGGCCCATTCCTTCCAGATATCAACACCAACTTTCTGCAAGTCCTTTTCGTTGGTCGATCCCGACAGGAACCACCGCAGCTCTTCCGCAACCCAACGGAACGGCATCTTCTTGGTTGTTAGTAATGGGAAACCATCGCCCAGACAATGTCCCCATTGACGACCAAACACCGAACGAGTACCTACGCCCGTGCGGTCGTCGTGCCCTTCTCCATTCAAGTAAACATCCTGTAACAAATTAAGATAGCTAAGCATCGGTTAAAGTCCTTTGTACTTTGAACGTGCGAGATATTGTTTGAGAAGCTTCTGAAAATCATTCGAGTTGTCTGCGAGCCACGACAAATAATGGGGGTCTTCACGCTCGACCTCCTTAATGGTCTTGCCCGCGTATTTGCCGAACGGGATGAGCATCGCGAGGAAGGCCTCGGCCCGCTTATCTTTCATAGGCACGATCTCAAAACGTGCTTCGGGAGGTACTCCAACCTCCATGATCCCACGATCTCGAATGAGTGACCAAAAGCGACCGCGTTGTCGAGTAGTCAGCGTCTTCGCAAACTCCTCACACACAGTCGCAATCTCGCGTACCTTCTTACCCACGGCCACATTCTCGGCCATCACGTCCATGTCTTCTTTAGTAAACCCGCAGGCCTTATCAATCGCGGCGTCTATTGGATTTTGATTCTTCCCCATCAGTAACCTCCTGCCATTCATGGTCGATTAGTATCCCACCTGCGGGCTTGCCAGAATCGTCTGACATATCAGAAATCAGCCAATCAGGGTCATACCAATTCACTTGATCTAGTAAAGCATCATTCATAGTACACCTACTCTCCGAGTTTTCCTCCTTTGCGAGTGGAGGCCATCTTGAGTCGTACTTGCTTAGCGCTTTCAGACTCTTGTTGACCATCCAACCAAATCTCACCAATGACACGACCAAACGTGAGCGCATCAGCGAGATTACGTACGTTTGACAAATCGACAAACAATCGACCCGCCTTGCCGACAGCCTCCTTCGCACGGTCTGCCGACTTAGGCCCATCGGGTTGTTTCAATTCAGGAGCCCAACAATTTGCATAGCGGACTGTTAAATCAAACGTCACCGAAACCTTAGCCGTGTCGCCGTCGTGCACTTCGGTAACTTTGATCGGCAAACACAATGCCAACGGAGGCGCGGTAAGTTCACGCTTAGTACCATCAGGTTTTGGTTGCAGTAGTCCTGAAAGTTGCGTAGTCTTCGCCGTGAGTTGTTCAGGGGAAGTACTCTTTGAAGTCATCTTAACAGACGTGGGCGTCCATTGATCGGGCTTCGGCGAGACTTTCAACTCCGGAAACAGAAGTACAACAATTAGCATTGCGTAGACAATCACAAGTTCAATTACAGAACGCAACATAACTACACCGCCTTTCGGGCATGGGAGCAATCGGAATGAGGACAAGCACCTGCAGGAAATTCATGCAGGCACTTATTGGACTGCCCACGACGGATCGCCTCATAGACTTCTTTGCGGTGAACCGGCACCTCTTTAGGGGCAACGATGCCCAAGCGCACCTTGTCACCTTGAATCTCGATAACCGTTATCGAGATATCATCGTTGACAATGATTGCCTCATTCTTCTTTCGACTTAATACCAACATAACACACTCCTTACTAAAGTTCTGAACTAACACGGGAGTTCCTAACATCCCGCATGGCAGCTTCCCTGAGTTCACGCAAACGGACTGCCCGTTCTGCGATTTCTTCCGGCGTCGGATCGGGTCGACGCGAATACGGCTTACGTTTAACCACTACATCAACACCATCTTTAGGTTTCAAAGGGGTCATACTCATGTTTTGCACACCTTCACGGGCTGCACATACCACACAGTATGTGCCTGGAACAACACCACAACGAGGGCACTCAGTTTGTGCCATCTTAGGAAAACGAAATTCGATTTTACCTCGTCTATCTCGCACACCACGACGTAATCGGGCAATGGTCGAGGCATTGCACCCGACGAGTCGGGCGATGTCTCGATCTAACTGCATGACACTTAAACTACGGGGTGACCGTAATTTTAGTAGCTTGCAGGCCCGATCTACCTGCTGCTGAGTAAGCATCTGCGGCAACCTCATCCAAGCATCCTCCCATCCTAGGGGACAGACCCGCCAAGATCTGCATCCGTCAAGTAATCCACTCCGGCGTAATCCACGTATTATCTTCAGCGTCAGTGGCAACAAAGCAGCATTTACAGTTCGGATGCTTTGGGATCACACCATACGCATCCTCAAGACGCCACCGAGAACCCTCAAGCTCTTCACACTCGGGGCATGGATCGTCCGCCGTAACCCATTCGGCCATAATCTCAACATCCTCGAGGCCTAGCTCATCCATGGCATCGAGTTGTCCTTCAGTAAACGCGTGCGATGTTTCCGTGTTGACAATTCGCGAAGCACGAGCGTCAACACCTTTCTTTTTCTTTTTGGCGTTCACCGTCAGCTTACCTTGGGGTGTTTTCACACCGGTGATCTCGTTGATAACCGCGGTAGCCAATACTTGTGGGCGTACTCGGCGAGTCAATCCTAATGAGATGATCCGTGGCATATTTTGTAGCACGGGATTCATCAAACTTTCGACTTGAGCGGCGGCCCGCTTTACGACAATCTTTTCTTTAGCGCGTCCTGTGGCGTTGTGGCGGAACATCAGCAAAAATTGGCGCTCTTTGATGTTGTACGCCCCGAGAGAAGTGAACCGATGCATCTTGTGAATGTCGGCAAAGGCACGGGTCGCCCCCTTCACATAGGCATCGAGCACATACTTAGCGAACCAAGGAGACCCGTCAGGGGATCTGCGAAGGATGCCCGCCTGAAACACCAAAGTCAGCCACATGTTGAACTGATCTACCTGTTGATCGAGCGACAAGTATTTCCATTGGGTGTTGATCGACAGTGGTTTGACGTTTGCAAGACCGAACGAATCTTCAGTAACGATGCGCTGATATACTAAAGACTTTATCTTGGCGAATTCTTTACGAACATCACCCAAGAACTTACGACGTAATAAACCAAGTCGTTGTGGGTCCTTGCGAAGCAACTTTGATGCCATCAGTACACCTCTGTCTTTTCAATCGGCCACAACAGATCCCGCAACTCATGGTAGTCATGGTCAGTGTGGTAAAAGCCATTGACGACTCGCAGAATACCCTTCCCATCAATATCCTGAAAGACGCAACCGTCTTCCTTCGACACCTTGCCAGTGAAGACTCCTTTAATCATGTTGCGTTCTAATATCGACACGTGACGACCATCGCCTCGCGTTTGGCTGAACTCGAGGGCAACCTCTCCTGTCATAGGATCAGTCAACAAGCGGGGCAGGTGTTCTTCATTTGGGCTTAACATGACACTTCCTTATCGCCTGACTCACCACACTCTCGTCTAATCGTTTGCGATTCAAATGGATATACAAATAGTAAGGGCGTAAGTCCTTGCCCACCTCAGCGTACTTCCGCTTGTACCCTGAAGGTGGATCCGAGTGATGGTGATGGACTTCACCGTCTAACGGACCACCAAAGCACACCACATCTTTTACATCTGTATCGTCCATCTTTACTTCCTTGCATCGGGCATCCCTAAATGATCTTCAAGGCACTTCCTGAATCAAACTCATGATAGTATTCTTTACTAATCGGATTATCAATGAACTTACCCCAACGCTCACAAGCACTCTCATGCTTGAGAGGCAACATCGGAGGAAACTCATCAGGTCGCATATCGGGGATAGCATTGTGCAATGCTCCCTTGATCTGTGCAATCAGATTCAACTTTTCCTTGTTGTCTTCTTTCTTTTCAAGCAAAAGTAAGGTACGGTACGCACGTAATGCCGAGCCGCGCTTCAATGGCAAATTGCACTCACCATCAAACAAGGCGCCAACAGGCAGCGCCAATACTTGTGAATACAACTTAAAGTGTTCGTACGTCAGTTCATTGTCCGGCAAAGACTCGATATACTCCAAACGATTGAGCGTAATGCCAAACTGACGCATCGCCCATTGGATTGAGATGTTGCTTTCTTCACGGGCTCTTGCTAACAAGTTCATCCTAGCTTCCTTTCAACTGTATTGAGTGATCCGTTGCTTCAGTTCTTGCACTCGTGCGTCAGCAGCAAGTAGCTCATCTGCCAACTTCACTTCTTCTTTACATACCTCACAAAATGATGGCCCGCCGCAACGAGCCTTTACGCCGTCCTCCCGTTTGTACACGTGACCATGACCATGCTGCAGTTTACTAACAATCTCTTTGAACATCGTCACACTTCCTCCTGAGGTTCAAACTGAATTCCATTATCATCTGGGTACGGAACTGCATGAGTCACAATACCGGATACGATCTCGTAAGGTATTCCGTCAGGAAATGCTCGACAATAAGGAACCATGACGCGTAGGTCCAATGGATCCTTCTTCACTCCTTGATAATGTTTACACTTCCTTCGCGAGCAGGCGGGCTCATGTTGCATTAAAGAACCCTTTGTACTTGCGTTTCAAGGGATCTTCCTCTGCAACGGGGGCGTCTTGTGACGGTGCGTCTCCCCCATTTATATCGTCCTGAGTTTTCTTGGTAGGAAAAGTTTTTTCTGGTACGGTGCTATCAGTACTGCCCGCGGCTTGTGGGTCGACCTTTGGCGGTGTTTTACCGTCAGTCATCGGTCCCTTGCCAGGCAGCTGTGGTGCCTGACCATCCGGTGTTTGCGTGGGCTCCTCGGTCGCGTCTTGCGATTGCCGTTCGTTGCCCGATTCGGCTAACAAACGGTCGATAACCTCCTTGATCTTCAGCAAGTCTTCTCGTGACACCTCGACAGCGTTCGGATCACCTTCACCGTCAGCGATCCGCAGGTTCTCGGGCAACAGGGGCATGTCCAACTTCGGTCGTGTGGCACCTCCCGACGGGGCTCCACCTGCTGATGGAGGGAAGGCGTTATCAGTTCGATATGTGTTACCAATAATAGATGCTGCCTTGGATTCGCGTTGACTATCGTTCATATTTGATACTCCTGAAAGATTTTTGGCTATGTAAACTAATTCTTCAACCCCATCAGCACTTAACCCCGCACCGTCGGTTACCACAAGCACAGCGCCGGAAGGTACGTCGACAGGCACGATCCGCAACAATTCATCCACTGTAGGATCCTGACCCGTGTACTCTTGCAACTCGAGACGTAGCGTGTCTACGTCATCGCACACGCCCATCCGCGTGAGATCATGGATCGTTGAGTCACCCGGAACTACAAAGCGATCCACGAACTTGACGAAGTCAGACCATCCTTGGTTGGACGCCACGTCACCACCTAAGGACTCATCGTAATCTAAGATAGCATAGTATGACATTTTACTTTGACTCTAAAATGATTCGCTTGAGTTCAGCAAAGCTCTCGACCTTGGTCATGGTGGTCAACTTAAACGCACCCACGCCCTTGGAATAATAAATATGGTGTCCACTAAAGTTATGGGCGTGCTTACCGTCTTCAAACTTGTCGCGGTTATCGATCAACACAGTATGCAGGGTGCGACCTTTCTCTTGTCGTTTCCACGACTCCTTACGTCTGCGGCTATCTCGCCGCATATTGACTCGTCCGTCTTTGCAATCATGCAAGACCTTGAGTTCGATACCATGCACACCATCGATGGTCATATCCATCGGAGCATTGTTCCCGGTGCGCTTCGCTCGCAACTTCCGCGACACACTTGCCTCGTATGCGTCACTCTCGCGTTGCTTTTCCTTCGTGCAAGGGTTGTATGACTTGCGAGCACGTTCGGCACGTGGCGCGAGGTAAGCCATCGCTGTGTCGGGAGCATCTTTAGTACACGTGGGGTCTACACCACCACCTTCACCCGTAGCACAAAATACATTTTGCACATGACCGCCCCAACCAGGTGACCCATGAGACTTGTATTCATGCAAGTCCGCAGGCTTACCATCACTAATTACCGCCCATGGTACGTTGGTGTAGTAAGCGTGCTTTGTTTCAATGTTAAATGACTGATTTTCAACGTCCTCCCCATGAGCGTCTGCCAATCCATCTGCAAGTGAACTCAATTGAGTCTCTTCGAGCATCTGCGCTTCATTGTCGAGTACGCGAATCCATCCCCAATGTTCTGCCGCATAAGACCGCGGATCAATATTACCAATACCATTGGCTACTTGATACAGTTCGTCCGTGACACCCGCTTCTTTGAGTGCTGTTAACTGTGCATCTTCATTGCCATGTGTATCTTCCATCCAATTCTCAAATCCTTCCCAGTCAACACCATCCCCATCAGTAATTTCTGGGGGAGCGTCCATCGCACTCGCAACTTCATACTGAGCATGTTGTATCGCGTAACCTTCATGGTTCATGTCTCCTACGTCTCCATCAGCAAACATGGCCATGCCGTCTTGTAGCCAATACTCACCTGACAAAGATTGCTGATAGTTTGAGGAGCCTCCGCCACCATCACCATAGTCTGGTGAATCTTTAGTGCACGTTGGATCTACCCCTCCTCCTTGACCGGTCTTACAAAAGATATTGTCAATAATGGCAGCTACCTTATCTTCTCGAGTATTATTAGACAGATATCCAGAGAATGCTGCAGCGACACCAATATCTTCTGCCAAATCAGTAGTTGTTAAAATCTGTATCATACTTCACCTCTTTGCAACACCATAAGATTTAAGGCTTTTAGGTGCTTTAGATAACTGAGCAGGTTTACCAGAATACACAGCAACTTGCTTAACCGTGATTAAACGCACATCCCGTGATTTTTCTATAGACTGGATTTCAAATCGTCCATTAGTAAGAAACTCCTGCTGCTTCCAAGAAGATAGCAAATCTAAATGCAATCCTTTTACACCACCATCAACCTTAATAACTGTCTGTGTTTTCTGCTTCTGATTAGCTTCTGCTCCTTTTACAGAACCAAAAGCAAACCCTCTGGCAATCTCCTCATCTCTAGTAAACGATGTAGGGCCAACTAAATCAATTATTTGCCCAACCTTGAATGAAGGACTATACAAAGAAGCAAGTGACTCAAATGGAGGTCTGTAATTTGTCGCTCTGTTATCGAAATAGCCCTTTTCCCATTCGGATTTACATTGTTCTTTTGTAGACAACCAAGACATTCCTCGATATACAGATTTTTCATAAGTGGGCGAATTAGCAATCGCTGTCTGTAGATTAGCAACTGCACGATTAACTATAAAGCTGTCCATAGAATGATACATCTTACCATCCAATGTCTTAACATCATTTAGTGTAACAATCCATGCACCATCTCTCTTATCTTGGTGGCGTATACTATCTTTTCTTTCAGCGTCAACAGTATCAGAAAAGGTACCCATAGCTTGATCGATAGCCACTTTTTTTACTTGATCGAAAGCCCCTTCCGTGTACGCAGACAGAAGATCGCAAACTTCACTCACTTCTTTATCCTTAGCATAAATACGTTTCAGATTTAGCTTTAAGCTACCTAGCTTGGTACTATCTACATTCCGAGTATCAGACAAAATAGGCAAAGCAAAAGACCCACCAGATGAGTCTTTAGTACACGTGGGGTCTACACCACCACCAGGACCGGTCTTACAGTAAATGTTCCGCGTCCCCATTTGCATCGAGTGGGGTGCAGTTAACGGAATAACTGTGTACTGTTGATCCTTCGATGAAAAGACAACCGAATCAAACACCACTTCCGTGCCCGCAAGCCCCTTCATGCCTGCGTACTTCTTACCTAATCCTGGTTTGACATACGCCAACGTGACGTGTGGAATATAGACCGGATAGGTCGTGGTGTTTTCGATGTTCTTCGTAATCGCGGCATTCAGTAGTTTCAGATCGTCGCTTTCGACTTCGATCTTCACCACGTCGTACTTCGCACCACCCCGCGACGATTCAGTATCTTGGACTTCAAAGATCGACGTCTCGCCAAGCTTCGCCTTGATCGGTCCCCAAAAGTCAAGTATGTCGTGGAGTCCTTTCGTCGGGGCGTCAATATGCAACCCATACTTAACTGTAATATGTGGTTCATCTTCGCGTCCGTCTTCGGCAAGATCGTCCTTGTCAATCATGCGACTCATCTTAATTGCTTCATGCGCTAACAGCAAGGGCAGCATGACTTGCGTCGACGAGTATTTACCTGAAGTTGCTACGTTCGTTGTGGGTGGTGTTTCAGGTGTTCCGTCTTTTGCTTGTTGCAGTATCTCGATGAACTTATCTAACTGGTAGTAGTCATGAGTTCGCCATTCCTTCGTGTGTAATCTCGCATACACTTGGGGAGGTCGCATACCACCACTATCAGCATCAATCGATTCCCACTGCAACTTATTAGACTTCCAATCAATGTGCAGTGCGTCAGTCGCTTCATTATGGGTGGCTTCCTCAGAGGCCCACACATAGACATTGCCGTAGGCGTCAACAATGCCACGAGTATCTCGTACAGTGATCTTAGTTTTGACTTGGGAGTTGCCAGGATTAACTGAGATACGTACAGTGCGAGGATTACCCGCCAACGATGGTATCTGCACTACCTCGATGCTATGTGGTAATCGCTTTCCATTAGGTGAGCATGAATTATCTTTACCGCCACCTGGTCCTGTTGGACACCAGGCGTTCTTTGTACTGTCCTTCCAAAACTTATCACGCAACTCGGTATACTCACGAGCGGCATACTTAACAGCCTGAACTTTTGCATCGGCCTTGGCCCGTTCTTGATAAGTCATCTTTGCGTACTGATCTTCTGAGACACCAGCAACTTCTTGTAGATCAGGGTCCCACCACCCCATCCAACTACCCATAAACACAGGTCGCAAGTCACCTTTCTTAATAACTATAGTCGAGTGACTCGGTAAAATCTTCACTGTATATTCACCATGAGTATATGTAACTATTGGCTGAACACCATTCAAGTAATCCGTAATTGCTTGTTTCTGTTGGCGATAAATTGAGTGACGAAACTCTGCGTGTGGATTGTCGGTGGGTTTCTCTCCAAACAGATCCACATACTCGGGAATCTGTGAAAGCAAATCGTCTTTCTTGCATGTTGGATCAATACCTCCACCTCGACCGGTCTTACAGAAGATATTCAATCGTGGAAATGCGGCATCAGCGGCAGTCGACCCATACTCTGTCCATGTGTTCTTCGTCAGCGACTTAACGTACTTCACCGCCGGCCCGTACTCAGGCGTATCTAACAAGTAATCGAACTTACCCGCCTGTGCTTCTTTAGTTGCCTCCGGATTGTTCAGCAAGTGACGGGCTCGCCCGTGCCATGGTTCGTGCACTGCGATAATTTCTTCGGGTTTGATCGATCCCGCAAAGGTCACGTCCCAACCACGCTTCTCATATTCACGCGGGTCTGTGTCTTTGTCAGGCCGTCCCAATTGCCAACGAGGATCATCTTTATGAATTGAAAACTCAGCATAGACCTTTTGGTCATTGGGCTTCACGGTCGATGCCCACACCACATCAGGCTCACCGTACGTCGAACCCTTGGCCTTTGTAATGTCGAGGCCTTCGTCTTTGAGTGTCTTGGCAAGGCGAGCCTTGTACTCGTCGTCGGTTTCATTTGGCTTATGATCGATGTAACGACCCGTGTAGTGATACAGGCGGATATGACCTTCAGGCAACGGGGTAGTACCAGGTTCAGCAGGCAGATCATGGTCGACTTTAGTACAGGTGGGGTCGACACCTCCCCCTTCACCTGTCGGACAGAAAACATTCAAAATACTTGGATCGTTGGTATCAAACGTACCACGATTGCCTGTAGCCGACTTTATCTGATTCGACTTGAAGACTACAAAGATGCCCTCACTTGGTGAGATGATTCCGTCATACCCCTGCTTAATTAACTCAGCCGGACCCCCTTGAAAATACTGGGCCATCGTCGCGGGATTTTGAATGGATAAGTACACCGGCTTGATATGCCCACCCGGATCTTTGTCTACATAGATCTCAGCTAACTCTGGTCGTGGTGTAAAGAAGAACGTCGAGATATGATCTTCGGGGGCGTTCGGTGTGATGAATTGCTCAAAGTCAGTATTGGTGCCATGGTAGACGACCAAAGGGTTGCCTTGTGCATCGACAACCTTTGACTTACCAAACCATTTCTTAAAAGCTGCACTGTCTGTACTATACGGTGAGCAGCTATTGTCTTGCCCGCCTCCAGGACCGGTGGGACAGAAGGCATTCAAGTCTAGTACAGCATCTCGCGGCTTTTGTTTGATCTCGTCATAGAGTTGCTTGTAAAGAGCCTTCTCGTTAGTCGTCATCATAGCAGGACTTACCCCCTGCTTAGCAAGTTGAGCCAACTCCTGTACTCGATCAAGTGCAACTGTACTCATGACTTCCCTTTTCAAATAACATGCTTATTGCGTCGATACTAAATACCATTCCCATTCTTATGTCGGTGTTGGTCATTCTGTCGGTTGATCTCTTCACTCAACTCAACCATTGCAACTTTTATGTCAACAGGAAGGCGTAATCCGTTTTGGTCCTCATGGACTGCCAAGCGTTCGAGCAAAGTTCGTGCGAGTGTTTGCAACATGGCGACGACACACATCTACTAAGATTTTTTCTTAAAAATTCCCTGATTTTTCTTTATAACTTAACAAGCTATTGTATTCCACGGGCCGGCCGCACGTGAAACGACGCCCTGCCACGCCCTGCCACCGCTCCTGCTGCACTTGTCGTATCGACACGTCATGCAATAGCCTCCTGTCATCGCACGACGCGAATGCCACAGAAATGCGGATCGTCGGCAATCATTACAAGGCCGTCAGGCGTGTGGGTCGACGTGACGCACGGACACACGGGCCGCCAGGCGACCTTGATCACCGTAACACAATTCACGCCTCGTGACTGTTGCCAAGGTCCTTCATATCGCACGATACTCGACAATGGGCGAAAGGGTAGCCCAACCAATTGCTCAGCCCGTCGAGCCGCCGTGATACCTTGTTGACGATCACTCGGTTCAATGGCTAGGATTCGCGAGTACGGTCGTTGCAGATACGTGGTCAAAGGGGTGCGGATAACACCACAGCATTCTTGCGCTTCGACTAGCTCCACCGAGTTAACCATAATCGCAACATGATTCCAATAGCCGAGCGACGTATTCTCGCGAGGGTCCACGTTAAGTGACACAAGAATGGTACCTGCTGGTAACGCGTCCTTAGCCAAACTAGTCGCGTAGATACCACCTACAACCAAGCCGCTCATCATAGCTAACAACAGGAACTGCCGCCGTGAGTATCTCATTGTGGCACCTTTGTGTCAAAGTACTTAGTAACCCAACCACTTTCCTTCTCACTCCACTCAACCATATCGCGAGCCCATTGCTCTAACACATCTAGCCGTTGGCGTTCGTAGGCCAGCTCAACTTCCGTGGCCTTGTCGCACTCAACATCGTGCAACCGATTCTCCATAGGTGTGAGATCAACCACCACCGGCTTGGCATTCTCAAGTTTGGTCAAACGACTTTCGAGGTTCTTATTCCATTGTCGCCAGGCACCCAGCTCAACTCGCTGCGATTCAATGATTCTGCTCTGATGAATCGTTTCGATGTAAGTCAGCAGCGACATCAGCGACATCAGCAACAACATCATAATTGCTAAGAAAGATTTCATTGAGAGATCCTTGTGAAGAAGCGTTCATAGGCCAGTGTGTCGTGAACTTCCACCACACCATCGGTCACGTTCGCAATCAACTTCTCAGTCCCATCAGGGCACGCCTCAAACAACAGTGCATTGCGAGTCTGCCCCGATACAACACGATCCACAAAATCCGTGTCACTCGCTACTTGTCGAGCATATAGTAGTGTTGGGGGTGTCCAGTTCCCCGTGTCCATTAGTGTTTTAGCATTGCGAGTATCGAGGGCTGGGGTATCCAACGTGATGTACTGTTCGGGTGTACTATTTATCTGCACATCCATCGGCGTTGGTTCGCACCAATCTTCGTTTGCCGTCAACCAACCAAACGATGTAAACCAAACAGGATTGAACTCAGCCTCTAGCGTAATAAACGATTCACGATTGACCAACACACCATCAGGATCTCGAGGAGCTTGGAGCAGTAACGTATCTTGCCGATCTCGTCGTACGACATAGTAGTTTCGATCATCATTTTCCTTGCCATAATAGACAGCCATGTAGTCGGGTGACAAAGAAGCCACTGTTTTAATCAACTTGTCGTACAACCCCACACGTGACTTACCAGAGGCCGAAAACTCAACCACATCCGGCTTATACTTTTCTACATATTGGGCAACGGCAGGAACAACTTTACCAAACACCTCATGGGCACTCCCTTTACCTGTGGCATCATAAGAACCCGAATCGTCTTTGAAACTGATTACTGTTTTGGAGTACTTTTCACCTACTGCGGGTAATCGTTCTGAACTACGGGCAGTCACAGTAAATAGACGACCACCCTTTAACTCCGTCTGCAACATATCTCGCTGCACTGACGATTCTACCTGTAAACCTGTGTTAGGTATTTTCTTCTCCGCATAACGATACCATGTGTCTCTAGCGGCCAAATCCAAAAACCTAGAACCATACTTCAAAGGATTCTTGTTGTACTCCTCTTTGGCTTTTACGTACGTCAGTTCATCGCGGAGTGATCTCTCAAGATCACTAAGACGGTCACTAATCAAGGCTCGCTGCAATGAACTAATCGCCGAAGGTAACTGTGACTTCACGTCATCGACCTGATTACCCCAAACTTCTTTGAGTAAAGGGTACTCACTCTCGATCTTCTTTGCAATGACTTGCATCCCATCAAGGCCTGAATGAGATCCTAACGTCTTAAGCAGATCCTCGCGGATCTTTTCGCCTTCTATATATGGTACACCTTCCTCAGTCAACTTACTAATCAATGTTTGATTGATGCGGTGGGCAAGTTGATCGTTTGTAGTATTTGTCCAATCATCAATAGTATCTTGGGGTACCTTTGGTTCATAACCTTCGATCAGGTCATCCGAACGCTCTGCTACTTCATTATCGATCTCTTCTTCTATCTGTGCCCGCAGGTCCGCTGACATATTATCATAAATGTCTCGAACGTCAGACACTATTTTATCAGGCGTCAGCATCTCAGGAGTACCTTCACCAAATTGCACCGCCTGCATCGCGTCTTTGATCTTACTTTTTAATGTACCGCCCCCTTCCTTCGTGCAGGTGGGATCGACGCCCCCACCCTGCCCTGTAGCACAAAAGATATTGTCGACTCCATCCCACTCGACTAACTCGGCACTGAGACGCATGTTGAGTACCTGGTAGTATGGGAATCGGCCAGGCATCATCCCGGTACTTGAACGAAACGCTCGCAGCATGTGGGACTGCCGATCCGCGGGACCCAAGACATAATTATTCGTTCCACCATAACCACCACCGCCATGAGAATACTCGTGAGCCGCGAAATACTTTGGACGAGCAGACGCAATCGTGCGAACAATATCCCGATACAAATCATTCTTGCCAGAACTATTAGCCGACAGCCCTACGACTTCAGGCTTGTAATGGTCGATGTACGCCAATACCGCCGGGGCTACTTTATCATACAACTCGATGAAGTCTGCTTTCTTCACCGTTCTCGCTCCCGGCAGGTCTTGCGGGGCAACCTGAAAAGTTACACCTCGCATAGGTTCGCCATGGGTTAATACATTGTCCTGTACGGCTTTGACTTCAAACTTCGTACCACTCGTAGTCGTGACTGTTAGTTTCTGATAGGTCGCTCCGCCTAACCACGCGTTGTCAGGACCCACGTCACCTTCTAAGAACTTGATCTTCTTGGCACCACGAATCGTGCGAGCGGTCAAGTCAAACTTTGCGTCATCAAACGACGCCCCACCAGATCCACCGCCAGTATCAGGACTATCTTTAGTACATGTAGGATCTACTCCACCTCCGGGACCAGTCTTGCAAAAGATATTGTCCGTGGGCCCCCAAAACGAATTGAGTACCTCAGCAATAATCTCATCCAAGTTGGTTGTTGGCGTTGCTTCCCACGTGCATCGAGCATTTGTGACTCGTGGCTCCACTTGAGCTAAAACCGAGGTTGCCGCTGACCGAGACAACTCATTAAGTGCATACATCCCACCGTTACTCGCTACGAGTGACTGCAGCGTGGGACCGATAAGCGTACGAGCCAGGCCACCTTTCAGTGCCGTCCATACAGGCCCCGGCAAGGTGCGACCAAATTGGGAATGGCCGGATCGCAAGGCCTCGCTAACTTGGGTACTAATCGTGTCACGCATAGACATGGTTCATTCCTTATCCCATCATAGCCAAAAGTGCACCAAATGATTCTTCATCTTCAGAATCAACCCACACGAACTCGGCGTAGCCTTCCAAACGGGCAACCGCTAAAAGTGCGGCCGTTGTGAGCTTCCCTGAGATTACTAATTGCTTTACTGGTTCTTGTTTCTTCCGACGCCCCAGCGGCTCTTGTTGTGAATGCTGTCATAGGATTACTTTATTGCTTAGGGACAC
>ERZ724522.674-NODE-674-length-20844-cov-16.805041_pt1 | contig 20844 bp, 22 predicted proteins | sample MGYA00376055_ERZ724522 | MGnify/ENA primary metagenome ERZ724522 (study PRJEB28724, sample SAMN07190884) | wastewater metagenome | isolation source: effluent of sewage treatment plant in Hong Hong | place: Hong Kong | collected 2016-03-17 ...
CCCCGGGAGGAAGTTTAACCCCGGGAGGAAGTTTAACCCCGGGAGGAAGTTTAACTCCAATCCTCATTTCGATATTGCATCAAAAGGAGAGAAATATACACTGAATCAAATCCAAAACAACAACTTATGAGAAGATATTTTGGAACGAAGAAGATAGTTCCAGTCAAAGGAATAGATACTTTATCAAAGAAAGATCTCAATTTGATTAACCACCTTTTTGCCCCCAAAAAGATATTCAAAAAGATTAATATTTTATGAACTAAACTCACATACATATAAGGCAATAAAAGTTGATCAACGTCAATTGTACCTTGGAACATTAACACAAGAGTAATGATATTACAAGCAAGATGGAATCCAGATAAAACAGCAATTAATATCACCATTGAAAAGAGATTTCTTGATACTGTGTAAATGTTTGCTTCTTCGGTTTGAGGTGGTTCTGGTTCTGGTAAATTGCAAAAAGGACATCCCAACACTCGAGATTGACAATCTCGACAAATTAAATTTTGACAATTACAAATCCGATTAAAAGAATAGTAAATAAGATCATCCGGTTGTTGAGCATAACAAATTGAACATTTTTCCGGTGGGGAAATAAAGACATTTTCAAGTTGTGCCATTATTTTATTGAATTAATGTGTATTAAAGAGATCAATTTTTAAACTTCCTTCAGAATGGTTAAACTTCCTTCGGAATGAAAATTGATTTTTTCTTTCAAGAATAAGCCACAATTCAGATCTACGCTGAAAACGCAATGAGTCGCGCGTGTATTGTCTGTTTTGACGCTCAGGATACCTTTACTTTTGGTTGTCCTCATCGCTATCATGACAACTGCCTCCAAGATTGGTTGAAGGCTCGTATCAACGGCAATCTTTCTTTGATTTGTGCCGAACCGGATTGTAAACACCAATTTCTGCGCAACGATTTGAGAAACATTTTGGTAGGACGTTTTCGTGAAATGGTCGACAATTTCCTTGCTCGTCAAGTGATTGCAAAATTAACCATTCGAAGATGCCCCTATCAAGATTGTCAATTCGCCTGGGAACCGGAAGAAAAAGAAAAACCAAAGCAAATTTGGTGTTTGAAATGTTCCCGTGATTTTTGCGGTTTGTGTGACCAGCACCACGAAGGAACTTGTCAAGAGGAACAGCAACGACAAGTTAGACAAGCCGAACTGAATCTCTCTGAACTGAAGGGATTGAACGTTAAGCCTTGCCCCAAATGTGGGACTGGAATTCAAAAAGATGGTGGCTGTGATCACATGATTTGCACCAACAAAAATTGCAAATTTGAATTTTGGTGGAGTACTGGTGAAGAATTTATTGTTCCAACTTGGGAAGATATCGAAGCTGGTTTGGTACCTTTTGAAACTTTTTCTGCCGAAGTGAAGGAAAATCAACCTTCTATTCCAGTACCCGGTGTGAGAACTCCACCTCAAGCTCAAGCACCTCAAGCTCAAGCACCACCTCAAGTTCAACCTCAAGCACCTCAAGTGCCACCTCGAGTTCAACCTCAAGTGCCACCTCGAGTTCAACCTCAACCTCGAATTCAACCTCAAGCACCCCAAGTGCCACCTCGAGTTCAACCTCGAGTTCAACCCCAAGCACCTCAAGTGCCACCTCGACCTCAGGTGAAGAGACAAGGATTTGATTTCAATTCCAAAGAACCATTCTTTGTGACTTACTTTAGTCAACCTCAAATTCCAACCTTCCCATCTCAGCCGCAAATTGAAAACTTGTGGCGCAAGAGATTGGAAAGAAAAACTGAAAAAGAATTGAAAGACATGATGTACAGCATTGTAGGATTTGCCCCTATCTTCTTTGACAAAGAAAACTTTTTGTCACAAGTTATACACTCATTGACTTATTTTAGTTCAGTGAGTAGAGAAGTGTTGGTAAAATACCCTCCTTACTATTAAACATCTCTTCTCGAGATTGATTTCTTTCTCTGCGGAGAAAGAAAAGACCCACCTTTAAAAATTGATTAAATCTCCTTTATAATTCTTATATTTTTTAAAAAGAAATATTATGGCAGATAGTAAGAGTATAAAATATGAAGATTTTACCAACAATGAGGATTTTTTAGCTGAGTATGTAACATATATTAAATCATATCGTGCGGAAAATCTTGATGATATTTCAATTCTTTTTTCTTATGAGACAAATTCCAATCTAAAATATCGGGAAGAATATTCTATTACCATCCTAAGAATACGAAATGGACAGTTTAACCCAGGAATAGCACGAACTTCTCTTTCCAGAGAAGAATTGCGATATCTCTTAAATGTTCTATTGAACTTGTCTCTCGATAATTTTTCTTGTGAAAAAGAGAATGTTGATAGGAATTACCTCCGCTTAGTTTTCGATAATTTTTTAACAGTTATAAAAATTTTACCTCTTTTTGAGAGAAAAGATGTTCAAGAATTTCTTTCAGTATCAATTGAACAGGTTCGTCACTTTGGTAACAACAACGTTAAAGTTCGCGAGTTCTTTTTAAAAGTAGTTATTTTTGATGATAAAAAATGTTTTGCATTTCTAATTGAAGATTCTGATGATCAGTTTGAGAGGTATCAAAAATTGTTATGCTCGTCAATTCCCATGTTAATTGGTTTAAGAGATAGCTTATATTTTCTTTGTCGTTTAGGTTTTCCTAAAAAAATTCTTCACGAAATTTTTCTTTCAGAGCAACCATTTATAATGCAACATTCAAGTTTCCATCACCAACTTTATTCAAATGGACAAAATGCTCTGGCTGAGAGTACTCTTTTTGATATATTATTTCATGGACTTGCTCATCCTGGGAAGTTTCAAGACTTTCTAACCCAAGGTTTATATGATCCAAGACTTTTGCTTCTTATTGCCAAGATGATTGACCAACGCGAATCTACTAGACTTCATCTAAAAAATCGTATCATTGAACCAAAGGAATATTAATTTATTTTATGCGTAAAATAAATTGAAATATCTCTTTAATCTCATTCTTTAAAAGAGTTAAACTGTTCCTCTCTTTCTCAAAAATGAAGGGTGAATTAATTCTTATTCTCGGATGTATGTTTGCCGGTAAGACAGAAACACTTCTGGCAAAAGCTTCCCGTTATTTGATTGCAAAAAAGAAGATTGTTTTAATTAAATATCAAGGTGATACTCGATATTCAGTGCAAAATATTTGTTCTCATAGTTCCAAGAGTATGCGCGCCACTTTTGCATTAACTCAATTGAAGGACGCTGATGAAAAAACCATCTCCGAAGCTGACGTGATTCTAATTGACGAAGGTCAATTCTTTCCCGACTTAGAGTTAGCTGATCAATGGGCGAAAGAAAAAACAGTTATCATCTCAGCCTTAAAATCTGATTGGAAACGAGAACCTTTCCCGAGTATTGCCAAAATTATCCCTTGTGTTGATGAATTGATTCCGTTGCGTGCTATTTGCAGTCTTTGTGGAGAAGAGGCATCTCATACCAAGAAAATTATCAATAATTCTGATCTTATTTTAATTGGAGGTGCAGAAAGTTATCAACCCAGATGTCGAAAATGTTTTTTTCTTTAAGCAGTCTTCAATATCCTTCCGAGGGTTAAAGAAAAATGATCTTTTCTTTCTCCTTTTTTTCAGAGAAAGAAAAATGAGCCAAGAGGAAAAGATTGATAAAAAGCAACTTCTTACTGAACAAAATCTTTGGCAAATTAATATTATTGCTGCAGATGTCATGGGTCAACTTGATCAATTACCTATAATTGATGCTCCAAATAGTTCATCCCGTGTTATCACCATTCCAGGAATTGATGAAAAACATGCCCAATTACAAGAAGTTTTCATCAGTAAACAAGTATATGATAACATTGTAGAAATCATCTCCGAATGGTGTAGCAAGGAAGAGATTGAAATGCCCACTTTAACCTGGGAAATTCAACAAAATGGAATTCTTTCCAAAAAACCTCCTCTTGAAATTCGCTTTGACATTGGCAAAGCTTGGAATGATGTTATTTTTAAGAATGTAAAATTTCTGGATGTTTAAAGGAATTAAACTTTGCGAAGTTTAATTGACCTTTTCAATATCATCTCGAGTAAAATTGATTTTTTCTGCAACAAACTTCTTAATTTCAAAATCAAATGTCTCAAAATAAAGTCCCTTCATCTTTTGCAACCTTTCTTTGGCGGCAATGGGATGCTGAAGTTCAACCCAAATTGCTTTCAGGAAATATTACAAAAATTATATTAGAATATAATCGAGAAAAACGAGGTACTTGTGAAATTATAAAAGAAACAGTTGTTCTTTATTTATTTGATATTTACGAGTTATATGAAGATTTGATCAAGAGGTATCAAGCAATTAAACGTCCTTCGGGGGTTAAAACCTACGCACAAGTTTGCTCTTCTCAACTTCAAGATGAAAAGTGTCCCGAAATTCATCTTCATTTTCCTTGTTACCACCGAATTTTTGATTCTTTTCCTCTTCCTTATCATGGAAAGATTTATCTTTTGAATGGAGAAAAGGGACATTTTACTTATTCATCTCAAACAGATGTCAAAGATTTTATTTTTGACGTTACAGTTACTTCAAATTGGGATGAAACGTTGGAAATGTATCAAAAGCAGACTATTGACACTTTTAATCAGATTTGGTTACCTCATCTCCACAAAAATAAAAACATTTTATCTTATACTTATATGATGTACGTTATTGCTCCCGATATAATTGAATCTATTTATGAAGGTCATGAGAAATCCCTTCTTCCGGATGAAAGAAAAGGATTTATTTCACCCTCAATTTCTTTTGATTTAATTCAACATGAACATGAACCTTTTTCTCTGTATCATCTCCTCACTCATGGACTCTTCTGTAGAAAGGAAGACGATAAATGGGCAAAATTTTTGACCCAAGGTTTGTATGATCCTCGTTTGTTACTCATTATAGGAAAATTTTTATATCCTTTAGTAAGTCGAAATTTAGCTGGTGAATTTTGTTGTAAATATATATCAAGTGTATTGTCTTCTAGATCAGCTATCGACCATAACGATTTCGAAGTACCAATTCCGCCGTATTTTCCTAATTTGGAATGGGCCGACTCTACAAGTATTTCTATTCATCAAATCTGGGACATAACTTCTCTCGAATAATTGGAGGTGATAATTCTTTACATTTATATTAATTTTTCCTTCGTGGAGGGAAATTGATTTTTTCTTTCAAAATCTTTGAACAATTTTTGTATTACACAATTACACAATAACAATTCAACATGGATATCATTCTTACGTTGATTATTGCCTTTTGCTTTTCTATTTTTATGATTGGATTTTTCTTCAATTCTTTGATCATAACTATCACACTCGTTGAACCTTTGTTGGAGACCGTCAAAGGTTATTGGGATATCTTTTTGTATCTATTGAAAGAGATGTTTCATTCTGTTACTTACCGTGTGAGACTTTTTTATGCGAATATTCGCTACTTTTTTAATTAGAAAATCTAATAAAAATAAAAGGATACTATCAGAAAACTCTTTGGAGTTTTCTGATAGTATCCTTAAAAATGATTAAATCATCTCAAAAAGATTGATCAAACATCTCCCTTGAAATGTGTTCTCCTCACATTCCTTTTCTTGCCACTATATTAAGATTAATTTCTCTATTTAGTATGGTAATTTATGGGTTAATCGAAACAAAATATACCCAATATGGTATATTTTTGACGATTGTATTGTCTGTTCTCGTGCTTCTTCAAATTACTCGTTTTCATCGCATTTTTTATCCGGGATGGTACCTTTCAACTCCATCTGAGGAAAATGTTCCTTTTGAAGAAAATGTTTCTTCTGAAGAAGTTCCACTTCGTTGACCATTTTTAAAGATTAATAAAGTTCCCGCGGGAACTTTATACATCATGTGCAAGCGCCTCTCTTACTTCGGGTGGTAAATCCATTCCTTCATATTCTCTGAGAAGAGGAGATGGAATACGATAGTCATCAGCTTTCTTTAAGAGAGTTTCAATCCAAGTAAAAGTTTTTTCAAAAATGGCCCCTGGTTTAATTAAAATTCGATTTAAAAAGACTATGCGAAACCATTCCAGTTCGAGACGACATTCTCGCAGTTGTTCAAGTGATATCTTTTGTTCATAACAAAAGATATCGACATCACACCCTGGAAGAATTACTTGGAGAGCTTCCTCCACATTTGTTAACAAAGCAAGTTCTTCTGTTTCATCAGCTTCAGCAATAATCATCGCTAATTGTTGTATGAGAAGAGGTGAAAAAGAACTTCTTTTTCTTTGTATTAATATTTCGTTAACAATCACCTCCATTTTAAAATCAAGGTTTGTGCTTATTGAACAAGCTTTTCTTTCAAAAAAGAATCATTTTTCACATTAAAAACTTTTACTTCGTATTAATTTCTTTTTAGGCACTGGTAGCAAAGGAAACTTAATTTTGGCCAAATTAAACCCAACGATGAACATTTCTTTTCTCTTTTCAAGTGGGAGATTAAAATTGAAAGATGCAACTGTTGAAGGAATATTTAAGTCTTGCACTTTTCCTTGTGTTTGAGCTGTATTATGATAATTATAAGGCATTGAAAGTACTGTCAAAAGAAATTCAATGTAAGTTTCTTGACCTGTAATGAAAGTATCTCCGCCGAGATTAATTCCAATTGTTTTATGGTGAGATTGTGAATAAAATGAAATTGGATAATTGCAAATCATACCACCATCAAGATATTCCTTTCCTCGGTATCGAAAACGATCAAACAAAAGAGGAACATTGGCGCTCATTCGGATAGCCTCTAAACAAGAAAGATCAGGATGGGTATCAACATTCAAATATTCTGGTCTTCGATCAGTGACATTGAATGTGACAAGAGTTAAATGAATACCAAATCTATTTTTGATATCACGAAAAGTAGGAATATATGAAATTTTATCTCGAATCATCTTTTCGAGATGGTAAGAAATCAATCTCCATGGCAAAATGCCATTCCCTTGAAGAAGTTTATTTAAATGAAATTGTTGAATATCACGATAGAAAGTACTTTGTTCGAGATAGAAATGAATATCAATTGCTCGATATCCAATTGCTAAAAGACAACAAATGATTGCTCCGATTGAAGTCCCCGCGTACGAGGTAATTTTCATAGAAAACATTTCTTGAAAATAAAACAAGGCTCCCAAGGCAGAGAGACCTTTGATTCCACCTCCTGAAATAACAAGTGTGTTGGTTTCGTTCAAAGGAAATTGCTTCTGTTCAATCGAAGTTGAGAGAAAATTCATCCTTCTTTCCAAAGAAAGAAGAAGTTTTAATATCTTAGAGAAAATTAATTTAAGTATCATCTCTTTGATTATTAATATAAAAGAAGTTTCGGGTAATGTCGTAATTATCTTCACTTGAAAAAAAATCACCATTTTGTGTGACCAATGTAACGATACCATCCTCCATAACCAGATTCAAACGAAGCAATTAAACAAAGAAGACGAGGATCGTATAAACCCTGAGTTAAAAATGAATTCCATTCTTTATTTTCGTCTGAAGAAGGGGTTAAACGTTCTTCCGGGGTTAAACCCAGTAAAATACATTTTTCCAAAGTAAATAAAACTTCATAATCCATATGAAATATAAATTCGTAGGGATATTTTCTTTGTAAGTTAAACAACTGTAAATATGAATGTCTATTTTCTTTGGGCTTTTTTGTATAAGTAGCAGTAAGAATAATTTTAGGAATTTTCGGAAAGGGGGACGCGAGAAAAGACTCAACTTCTTTTCTTGAAGATAAATCAAGCGAATATTTATAACAAGAAACATTACAATCGAAAAAGAATTGACTTTCAATCCCCACAATTGAATAACAACTTTGTTTTTTACCTCGATAGTGATAGAAAGGAATTTGTTGTAAAGCTCTTTCTATCAAGGGAATTAAAAGAGCTCGAGCATAGATTTTGACTTGTTGTACGATCAAAAGAGTATGTCCTTTTTCTCTAGTCTTTTTGATATTTCTAAAACTTCTCTTTGTTTTGTGCCTACGTGACACAAATATGTTCTCATCAAATTCACTTTTGTCATCAAGATTAAGAAGTTTGGCATCCCAATTGAAATCGACTGAAGGATTAAAATCATCATCTAACTCAGCATAAGATAAACATAAAACGTTATATTTTGTAATTCGAGAGACCATTAATTTTAAAAATTCATCAAATTCACTCGGTGACATATTTGCATATTTCCCCTGTTTGGCTGGGTTACAAGAAATGGACGACATTTCCCCAACTTAATTATTCTTCGAAGTAATTATTCTTTTTTTCATAAAAAATTAGTCAATTTTCAAAACTTTACAAGTTTTGAATCATCGTTGTAGAATTTTTATAGGCGTTAAACAAGTCTTTGTTCAAAGTTTATTTGTTAGGTAAAAATATGGAAGTGTACTTTTATTTCACAAAAATTGTATCTCAATGTCAATCTTTCTTTTCATTTCTCAATCGAAAAATGAAATTGATATGTTTAAAAAATAGTTCACGGAAGAGAAACGAACAAATATACCTTGAATTGGAGAGAACAGAGATGCAACACTTTTTTCTTTTCAATTCTCCTTATTTTCCAATCAACACCTTCGATGTAACTTGGTTTCAATGTTTTTGAATTTCATTGAAATTGACAAAATGGAAACTTTTTGAAATTTGAATTGAAATTCAACATTTTTGTAATTTAATTGAATTCAACGAATTTCCAAATTAACAGCAATAAGCGAGGATCATACAACCCTTGAGTAAGAAAAATCAACCATTGCTTCTTTTTTGTCGAATTTTCAATAAGTCCAAAGAGGATTAATTTCATCCACACTGACCATAACGCTTCTTTTTCGCAAATTTGTATTAGAGTAGTAATATTTGGGCACCATTTCTTTTGAAAGAAAAGTTGTCCTACTTTTCGGAATACAATTTTCGACAAAGAAAAATGATTATTTTTTATGAGACGGCAACATCGATAACAATTCCTAAAGTGATTAATCTGTCCATGTATATCACAACTGGTTTCAAGATTGATTTTCTGAATGTGATAAGAATATTTACCTCCGTAAAAAGTTTGAAGTTGACACAAGCTTGTAATTTTAAGTTGTTGAATTTTAACATTGGTTAATTGAAAATTACTCTGTCGCGTAAAAGGTATTGAGTGATGATAAGTTAATTTCCATGTCAATTTCCACAAAGATGTATCAGCTATTAAAAATTTAGCTTGTAAATCTTGAATACGAAGAATTTCTAGTGATACTTTCACATCTCTTCGATTTAAATGTTGGATTAAAAGATGAATATTTTTGCACATCTTTCTTATATCACGTAAATTGAAAGAAGAAAGTTTTACTCGTTTAACAAGAGTAGATTTACCTTTTCGTATAAAAGCAAACTCCATATCAATGATTTTCTCTCCATGATCAAATCCATCTTCAATTTCAATGTAAGCATGTTCAATTTCATCAAACCATGCATCCTGAAGTACATCTTTCCACCATTCTTTCATTTTCAATGGAAGAATGTCTACATCTCCTTTCCAACGAGATAAATAAAGAGTCATGTCTTCAAAGGGATTGATTTCTCTCTCCTTGGAGAGAGAAATCAATTTTATACTTCCTTCTCAGGGTTAAACATCTCGAAGAGATTGGTTAAATGCTGGGATCATCATCTCATGACAAGGAATTACAATTTTATTCGGTTGGAGATATTGAAGAAACTTCACTTCAAAGAGAAAAACAAGTTGTTCAAATTGGGCAAAAGGCTGAGCCAGGAAATCTTCTAACGAAAATATTCTTACTCCTTGATATTGTTCTTTCTTTTTTTGTTTCCATTCTTCACTTCCTTCCAGAAACAAATATCTCTCGGCTACCTCATTTTGTAAACGATCTAACATAGTTGTTTCTTCTGCTTCGCTTTGAATGGTCAGTCGATATTGGCATTTCTTTAATCCTTCAAATGAATCTTCCTTCTTTTCAAAGACAAAGTATTCCAAATAAGCATGACGAAATGTAGTGTATTGATATATCACAGGGTTACTTGGTAGCAATAAAAATTGGCGTTGAAAAAAACGCAACCTTTTCGTCTCTGATAGAAAGGTAAGAAAGATGCGTCGAGTTTTAAGTTTGTTTGAAGGTACTATGACTTTTAATGTAGAAGTAGTCGTTTCTTTCCTCCAACAAGAACCCATTTGATTTACTGTATCATAAAAAAATATCAATTTTTAACCAATCTTGAAGAGATGTTTAATAACATTTTTTAAGCCATTGAATACCATCTGTAATGGCCTTGAGTAAAGATGGTTCATCGGTAAAAGTAAATTTCTTGGTCACAAAACTTGTCTTCCATGGATTGATAATTATTTTTCTTTTTAATTCATAACTGTCGGATGTCACGGTCAAGGCTCTTCTCTGAGAAATACAAATGTAGCCATTTTGTACAGGAAAAAATGATGGCGCTTCCCAGTTGAGTGCACGTGCAATACGTTCACAAAGTTCTTTACTCATTGAATTTTAATAAAACTTTTATTTTTAATATTCAAAAGAATATTAAAAATTTTTACTAGAATTTATATTTATTCTGACAGTCTGGTAAAAGCGAAATGACCTCCTTTACAGGCAAGAATAAGACCACGCCAACATTTACATTCTCCTACAGCCTGTAGACTAAAATTATGCATATTAGGAATTCTCCACAAAGATGGCCAACGAAATTGGAAATTTCCATCTTTATCCACTTTAGCAGTATCGATATGAATATATTTATCGAGATCTTGCTGAAAGCGAATGAATAACTTTATTTCTGAAATTGAGGCTTGAACATAATTCAAGAGACGAAATTCTCGAAAAGAGAAAAATTGTGTAGGAAGACCTACTCTGCCTTTTTCTGAGAAGGAAGCATATTGATTCACTAAATAATAATTTTGATAATCACTGTTAGCGACATGTATAAGATAGATATCAGTATATTCGCGAAGATATTCTACTGTAACCTTATTCATTTTTTCAACTTGTTGATCTTTTTTGAGGCAAGTTTCATCAATTAATTTTTTAATGCCATCAACATTTGAAAAATCCATAGGGATAACTTCATTGTGAGTCTTTTCCTCCATGGCGACTGGTTTTATTAAGCTAGAAATTCTTTAAATTAAAAAGTTTTCTCCCACAATTCCATCAACTCTTTTTCAGTGGTGATTGAGGGAGAAGGCAATCGAAGTCGTTGTTCAAAAACGAGTAGTCGTTGGTTAAATTTTTGTATCTCTTTTGGTGATTGACCTGAAAGAAAATGGAGAAAGTATTCTCTGCTTAATAAACTAATAAAACTTCGTAGAAAAGGAAGTTGCTGTTCAAATTTTTGTTGAGACTTTAAGAGTTGATTGAAGTAGGTATTCATTTTACCTTCTAATGTAAATTGATTCCACACGAGGTTCTTATAATTTACGGAATTTTCTTTAAAGTATACAAAAGATAAATTTCGTAGTAAATCTTCTTTTGAGACAATTGTATCAATTTGATATGAAACCATGATAAAAGAAGGTAACACCTTCTTAAATCTTTGCACTTCATCTTCACAAAAACGAATTAAATCTTTTCGTGAAGTTTTACTCTCCTCTCCGAGAGCTGTAATATTGAGACTTTTCCCATGACGCAAATCTTGTAAAGAAATGGTGTAAGAAATTCGTGTTACACTTTCATCTTCAAATTGATGTCCTTCAAAACCGGGATAATAACCTAGAATTTTTAATAAGTTTCCTTCTAAAAGTAATTTTTTAACTCGATTCAATTGACTTGGATGTACAAAGAAATAACGAGGAAAAGAAGATAAACTTTCTGGATCAGGTAGAATCGAAATTCCATAAGAAGAGGCGATGTTACTCAAGAGAACGAAGTCTTCTTCCAGATAACGAGAGATACTTTTTCCTTGTCCAAAGACATTTGCAGATTCAAAGAGATAAGTTCGGAGACCATGAGCTACCAAATAAATTTGAAGTAACGATTCAAAAGAAGTAGGATACTTTTTAAGAAGGTAAGTCAATTCGTGTTCCCGAAATTCCATTACTTTTTCTTTTTCTTTTAAAAAGAAAAAGAAAATGTGGAGATGGGTCATTTCCACACTCGTGGTGGTGGTGCTCTTTTTCTTGATCACCTTTTGGATTCAATTTCAACAAAAAAAGACTGTTTTAACACCAGCCGCATTTAATTTACCAACTGGATCAACAAATTGGCAACAAATTTTAAATACTGATGCTCAACGACACGCGGTCAAAGAGTGGTGCACCTCCCAAGGTTATGATTACCGTTTGCCCACTTCTTCGGGAGATTTTGGTGGTTGTTTGTATAATCAAGCTTCATGTCTAGCCGATTCAAATCCGCACTGGGTTCATTGTACTCCAGTAACTGGAACGTCAGGTGGAATTGATCACAACGGAAAGCCCTGTGATCTAAATGCCAAACCATATCTCGAATGGAACGAGGGAAGTAAAACTTGTGTACAAAGTTTTTACCCACCTGCTTTAATTGCTGGTGTCTGTGAATCACGTGGATTGGGACCTTGGTATCCTGGAACTTTAGATTGTGACGCCAGTGGTTATTGTCAATTGACTTCCGATATTCCTACCTGTCAATTAACTTCAGAATATTGTGATCGTATGGGTCTCGATTATTCCTCTTCTTCACAAGGAGATTGTACGTTAAGCGATGTGCAAAACGTTTTTGAAGGATTGGTGGGAAAAACAGTCACTCGTACAGTGAAAAGAAACACTGAGGCGATGATTCGAGAGTGTGGTGATAATGTTTTAAGTGCGAATTGTGCTTTGAGCATTGGTACAGAATTAACTACGTTTGATCAAATTGCCTTGAATACAGCTGAATCAGAATTCAAAGGTTACATGGAGAATATGAAAGTGAAATGCTCTGGTGATCTTTATTCGGGAATTGATAAATTTGCCGGTTGCGCGGAAAGTTTATTTCCAGGATTCTATATTGGAGAACAAGCTGAACACTTTGTGGATGGAATGTTAAATGGAGCATTGGGATGGATCCCTGGAATGCCTTCTGATTTAATCGCCAAAGCGAATGGGTATATTGCCAAATATGGAACTATCGCTTTTAACGCTATTGTCACCGCTGGCGTTGACGCAGTGAAAGCCTTTGATATTGCTGGAGACTTAATGTATGCAGCCTTAGATAAAATTGGTCCAGTAGGTACCATTATTTCTGGCGCCATTAAAAATGTAATTGCTTATGGTGAAAAAATGGCGAGTATTATTGCTAATACAGTCCAAGAAGCTTTGCATATTTTTAGTAACACTATTGTCCCTGCTGCGTACCATGTCTTTGAAGCTATTACAGACGCGGTACTTCATCCAAAAGAATTTTTCACCAATCTTGGAAATGATATTGATAACTTTTTGAAAGATCCCGTCGGATCGATTAAAAATGCCATTACTGCGATTGCCAAAGTGGGAGGCGAAGTGTTAGATGCTGCTAAAATGGTGTTTAACAAATTGATTTCAGTGGCTTCAACGGTGGAAGCAGCGTTGTCAGCCGAATTGGTAGATATTGCCAATCATCTCATTGCAGCCTTTAATAAAGTGGGTAATGATTTGAAAAGCGCGTATCACGCCGTCAAACACTTTTTCGAATCAATCTTTTAAAGAAAGGATGTTTAATTCCTAAAGGATGTTTAATATCTCGCAAGATATTAAATATTACTCATGCTCCCTCCTCTGTGGAACTCTTTTCATAAACAGATTTTTCCTTAAGTTTTAGAGATTCACAGAGGTGTTCGAATACTTTTTTTGCATTCTCATCGTTTGGAAAGTTGACATTGTAATCTTGTGCAGAGTGTGAAGAAGAGACAACGACTTTAATCGTACATTTGCCATCATAAGATATATTCGAGATCTTGTCGGTTGGAAACAAACCCCTTCCAATTTGAATAAAAGCCATTTCACTTTTCAAGAGATATTTACTAAAGTTGTTTATTTCTGGATAACTTCTTAAAAAAAATCAATTTTATCAAGACTTCGCAAAGTCTTCATTCTTGTTGGACTTCCTTGGAGACTTCTTCTTTTAATTCAGTCAACGAAGAAGAAAGGTTTTTCTCTCTACCCTTAATACAGAGGCATTGTGCAATTCGGTCAAATTCCTCTGTTGCCACTTTTTCATTGTTAGCAGTAATTGTAAATCCAACATGGATTGCGTTTGCGCCATTTTTATTAATCTCAAGTTTTTGTAAATAATTAATATCAACTATATTACCATCCAATAAAATACAACCAATATTGTTAACTGGATAGAATCCATCGGATAGCTGGAGAAAAGAAGGGATAGTCGTATTTCCTCCAAAGCAGCAAAGTTCGACCAAACGCTGATACTCTTCTCGGGCTTTTGCTGCCGATGAAAACACAAATGTTCTTCCGCAAGAATAAGAACCATTTTTTTGCAAACAAGGTTTTAAATACACCAATTTAATTTGATTATCTTTCACTTCAAGTTCGCCAATGTTACTCAGAGGAATCAACGCTTTTCCAATTTGAATAAAAGACATCTTACTTTTTGAAATAAAGAAATTTGATTCTTTCAAACTTCCTTCAAAGGGAAAAAATCAATTTTTATTTCAAAAATTTGAAGAAAAATGAGATTTTTCTTCAACTCTCTACAATATTTTTGTATACGTGAATTATGTTTGAAGAAACTTTGCTGCCTGATCCTCAAAATCGACTCGGTATGATTGCCGAGATTCGCCTTCAAATTAACGAAGATCTTTTTGAAATGACTCGGGAGTGGCGACGAGAGATTAAATCAAATGCCCCTTTGGAGATTTCTTTTCGCGCAGTTGATCTGATGGATCGTTTTTTGATCTCTTACAAAGGAGATCAAAAGTTAAATCCAGAACAAGTTATGTGGGCTGCTTTTATGCTCGCTGCAAAGTTAACTCGAGCGAAATGTTTTCCTTTGAAATTCTTTGCCAAGCGAAAAGATTACCCTCAATACATTAAAAAGATTCGTGAAATTGAACTTCTCTTTATCTCTGCTCTGGATGGAGATTTTGATTTTTTGACAGTCTTTCACTATCTACAATACTTTCTTCAACATGCTTCTGAAATGGGCAATCTTAACGAAGATGTAGTTTATCGACTTGGTCAATATGCTATTACGCATACTTATTTGGTACAAACTTTTTCTTCTTTGGAAATTGCCCTTGGAGTATGGTCTCTCTTTGCCGACGAAAAAAGTTGGGAAGATCGCCCTCCTTCATTCCCTCATTCAATTGTGAAAATTCGCGATTTTCTACAGCAAAAAGTTGCCCAATCTGATCAAAACTTTGATCTTAAAAAACACCAACGTGTGTTATCTCTTTCCATTCCTCGATGGCCTCGTCGTCATCCATGTGAACCTCTTCCCATGAAGATGAAAGATTTAACTCTTTTGAAAGTTTTAGGTCAAGGTGTCAACGGACTAGTTCATTTGTATCAAACGCGTTCAAATCGTCCCAAGAAATTTGCTGTCAAGAAATTTCATTGTGACGAAGAAGATGTGAATTACTCACAATATGGAGTACCATCAGAATTTCTTCGTGATCTCAGTATTACTCGGAGAAATGATAGTCTCCAATTGATTTCTTTATGCGGATTTGATTATCTACCTGAAAAGAAAAGTTTGTATATGATCCTTGAATATGGAGGTTATTCCTTGCATGAATTTATCTACAACAGTGATTCTCCCTTACAGAAAAACCGTATCGATGCCACGCGACTAATTGCTTTTCAAATTCTTTCTGGACTTCATTCTCTTCATCAAAGGGGATATCTTCATCGAGATTTGAAACCTGCTAACGTGGTTCTTAAATCAATCTGCGTGGGAAATCAAGAAACTTACCAAGTTCAACTCATTGATTTTGGGCTTGCTAAACAAATTCGTACTGAATTGCGAACACCGCGTATGGTAACGTTGTGGTATCGCCCACCGGAAATTTCTTCTGATTCCGAATATGATGAAAAGACTGATATTTGGAGTCTTGGTTGTATCATAGTCGAAATGTTAAAAGGAGATTCTTTCCTTGCTACTGATTGTGGTGAAGATGAAGATGAAAAACATCTTGCACATATCAAAGAAGTTTTTTCCTTTGATGACGAAGGTCGTATCGAACCTCGAAAACTAATTGGTCTTTTGCCAGTATTTGCCGAAAATCGACATTTACTTGATCTTCTTGCTCAAATCTTTGTGTTCAATCCCAAAGAAAGAATTTCAGCCCGAGACGCAATGAATCATCCTTTTTTTGCTGTTTTGCAAAAAGCGAAAATTGAAAAAAATATTTAAAAAGAAGAGATTTTTTGTATATTCTTTTTGATATTTCACCATGTCATCTTCTTTTTTTCAACGTGAAAAGGAACTTGATCAAAAGCTTATTCGTTTTTGTGAAGAACAAGCAAAACGCTATGTTGCTCAACCGAATGGACAATTTTTAGTGCAAACTTTTGTTCAAGATCCTGTTAAGAAGCTCTCATCCGCTTTGACATCTCTTCAGATTTCAAAGCAATAACATTTTAACCCCGGAAGGATGTTTAACTAATCTTTTTAAAAGTCTTTTTCTCCGCGGAGAAAAAGAAAAAACCCCTTATTTAGCCTTCTTCAAAATTCGTTTAGGTACGCGTTTCTTTCTAGCGCTCTTATCAGGTAAGTCCAAACTGCGTTGATTTTCTGCCCATTGATTATAGTGTTCAATGTAAGCTTTTTCAAATTCATCCAATTCTTTCTCCCACATTTGTCGAGGAGATGTTTGTATGAGGATGTCGTATTCTTTTCGAAGGTTATTGTATTGAGTTGCTAACTTTTGAATTATTTCATAAGTAAAGTTAACAATGGGAATCTTAAGTAAATATTCATAACTCCCATCTATTTTTTGATATTTTCTTTCTTCGATTTTAGCTACAATCTCAACTTTCTTCTTTTTGTTGATGATAATTTGATCGGTTACCACATCTTGAATAAAACGATATCGTTCAGCAGTCGCAATCATCTTTTTCGAAAGATTTTCTAAAAGATACTCTTTTCGAAGCTGATAAATTCGTATTCTTTCTTGGGCAAAAGTGTAAATGATTTCATCGACACTTTTAAAAATTACTGGTGGTTTATTGTAATCAATAAAGGCAGTCATGTTAGTGGTAGCAAATTTCGAGGTTAAATTTAACTTAGAAATGATATCAGCCGGTTTACCTAAAATGGTAAAATCAACTCTTACTGCACTTGAATGATCAATAAAATCTTCAATTTGACCAGCCTCGCGCATGTCTTTGAGTTTTTCCTTGAACTTTGCTGTCCATCTACCGACTGGAAGTTCTAAGACTTGTACACTATTTTCTCCTGCAACTTGTAAAATTCCTTCTGATTGATAACTATGTTCTTTCAATTTCGTAATTTTACCAAGAAAACCTCGATACCAAGGAGTTAGCTCGGGAAGTTCGGAGAAAGTTAAAGTTTTCTTATTTGGTAGAATGATTTTACTCAACTCGTTTAGATTTTCACGAATCCAGATTCTCAAGACTTGAACCAATTCAAGTGGGTTAAAACAAGGAATACTCGTCGACCAACCAGTTCCAATTCCATCAGCTCCATTGATTAAAATGGTCGGAACTACCGGCATGTAATATTCAGGTTCGATCAATCCCTTTTCACCTTGTTTTCGTTTTAAGACAGGAAAGTCTTCTTCTCGAAAAACAAAAGTGGTAATTCTCTCCAACCGAGTCATGACGTATCTGGTCTCAGCCGCATCACTGCCTCCTTGAATACGAGAACCAAATTGTCCCGCCGGTTCGAGGTAGTTCAAATTACCTGCACCAACAAAATCTTGGGCCATACCGACTGCAGCATCACCCAAACATTTATCATTGTAGTGATATTCAGCAATTGAAGTAGCTAAAGCGGCGACTTCCACCACTTTGACTTCTTCTCCTTTTCCCGCTACAATATTTTTTTCAATACAAGCGTAGATAATTTTACGTTGAGATTCTTTTAAACCGTCAAATACGTTGGGAATTGCTCGAACATTACTAGTCAATGAAAAGTTAATCATTTCAGTATTAATAAAATCAGAGTAAGTTGTTGCGACATATTGTGCCTTTTCATCTTCAATGAACATAAAATTATCTTCATTGTAACTACTTATCCACTCTTTACGCGCATTTGCATTTTTACTGCCAAATACCTTTTTAAAGTTATTTAACATTTCTTGATCAGGAACATAGAGTTGCATTCTTGAACCGAAAGTATCAAGAATATCTTTATCTCGGTTGGTTCCCAGTCCCTTGAAATATTTCGGTTTTTGATATTTGCCTTCATTCGCGACTTGAAAGTTTTTAAAGGCTGATTGCCGATAAAATTTTCGTTCTTCTCCGTTTTTCATTTTGACTCGAATAATGGGCGTTTTCATTGACATAACAAAGCTAGGATTTCGATACATTAGCGTAGGATACATCTTCAACAGATTATTGTGAATCAAACCTTCAATGTGCGTTCCATCATTATCAGCATCAGTGACGAGAACAAGGCAACCATATCGAAGACGTTGAAAGTTTTCTGGTTTGGTATAATCCAATTCCAATTCGAGGCCAAGTGCCTGTACAATATTCTGGACTTGTTTACTGTCGGCAATTTTTTCTGTATTCGCTTTTTGTGCGTTCAAAATCTTACCTCTCAATGGTAAAATACCAAGATAGTCACGTCCAGTCTTTCCATTCAAACCTTTTGAAAGTCCTTTAGCAACGAAAGTTGCAGCTGAATCTCCCTCGCAAATAAAAAGAATACATTCCATTGAATGAACTGTACCAGCCAGATTAGCATCATCCAGTTTTTCAATGTTGAGGTGAGATTTACTGTTACCTTCTAATTTTTTCTTTTGTGCTCGTAACATCTTAGAATCAATGATTTCTTTCAAAGTTCCAATGACAGGCCATTTCATAAGTTTTTTAATAAACTTTTCATCCAAAGAAATATTGGGTTTTGGTTCGGCCAATTTAACTTTTTCTTGTGAAGTAAATTTAGGATTATCAGCTCCGTAATTGATGAACAGAGAGAAATGATTGGCTACTTCTCGCCCAGTGATTTTACATTTATCATCCTTAATTTCGGCGTTCAAACGAGAGGCAATTTCGGTAAAGAGAACACGATGCCAAGCGTCAACATGAACACCTCCTTCAGGTTGAGGAATACCATTAGTAAAAGCAACGACAATCGGATTATTTGAAGCCATCAGTGCTACTTCATTGTCTGGTAAAGAAATGGCCATCACATCTTGTTTCCCTTCTGCATACATCTCAGCGTAATCAGCTAGACCTTTGACAGGAACGAGAACATCATTGAAATAGACTTTTACTTTCGTTAACATTGCGATATCATAGGCATATTTGTGTAATACTGCGATTGCCTCGGGTGTAATTTGCATTCCAAAACGAGCATAATCGGGCATCCAGTGTACAAAAGTATAACCAGTTCCTGCTCTTTGTGTAATTTGCGGTTGTGAAACTTGAGTCATATTTTCACTCCAAGTTTGCGAAAAGAAGAGATTTCTGCTCGCATCTTGTGTCTCGACTTTAAACCATTTTGAGAAAGTAGATGTTAACTTTGAACCAAAACCGTTTCTTCCAGAAGTTCTTCTTTTTTCGTTATCATTGTAATTGGTGGAAGACATATAAATTCCAAATACAATACTTGGATTGAAAAATTGTTCGTATCCAGGAATTTTACTTCTTTCAATAGGAATTGTTTTACCATCATTCCAAAAAGAAATACTGCCATCTGGATAAACATTAAAACGAATGGTTGTACATTTGGTTGATGTCATTGATCTCCAAACATTATCGATACAATTACTGCCAATTTCAATGACCGTTCTTTCCCAAGCTGGATTAAAAACAACTGGATGATAAATAATCTTTCCGTTATTCACGACAGGAACTGTGTAACGATCTGTGCGAAAAGTTCCTAAATACGTATCAGGTCGGTGAAGGACATGTTCGCGCATGTCCTTCATGACTCGGATTTGCGGGTCATGACTCATCTTATTTTCGAGGGAGAATAGTCAAAGAAGAAATCACTTTTTCTTTGATTATACTCCGCTTTAACTGTTCAATTTTTTCTGGGTGAGTAGTCAGAAACTTGATTTTTAGCAATCAATCGAAGCTATTTCACCTGTAAGGGAGCCAGCAAAAAGAATGTAAAAAGCTAATTTTTCTCATTTTTCATTCCTTTTGAGGAATGAAAATGGGTGTTTCCGAAAAAAAGATCAACTGCATTTTAGTCAATTGTCGTGGGACCTTCCATTTTTGGACCTCGAAGAGGTTCAATTTGTGCTATTTCTTCTTTTAATTCTGCATCAAGTTCTTCTTCCAAAGTGACCGTCGCTTTCGGATGATTGTAAATTGACTGACGAGGTGGAACTATATGTTGTATAATTGGTGTCAAAGGATTTAACAAAGGAGGAATTTCAATAATACCGATCTGATGAGCAGGGATTGATTTTCTCTCTTCTTTCTTCTTAGGCGCAATGATTTGAATTTGTGGTTGAGGTTGTTGAATTGGTTGTTGAACTTGAACTTGCGGTTGAACTTGTTGAATTAGTTGTTGAACTTGTGGTTGTTGAACTTGTGGTTGTTGAACTTGTGGTTGTTGAACTTGAGGTTGTTGAATCGGTTGAACTTGAGGTTGTTGAATTGGTTGAACTTGTGGTTGTTGAACTTGTGGTTGATGAACTTGTGGTTGATGAACTTGTGGTTGATGAACTTGTGGTTGAGGTTGTTGAACTTGCGGTTGAGGTTGTTGAACTTGCGGTTGAGGTTGTTGAACTTGCGGTTGAGGTTGTT
>ERZ724522.675-NODE-675-length-20827-cov-7.775130_pt1 | contig 20827 bp, 27 predicted proteins | sample MGYA00376055_ERZ724522 | MGnify/ENA primary metagenome ERZ724522 (study PRJEB28724, sample SAMN07190884) | wastewater metagenome | isolation source: effluent of sewage treatment plant in Hong Hong | place: Hong Kong | collected 2016-03-17 ...
TTAATAATTTAATATATAGATTATATGATAACTCTTAAAATTCCTTATAAATCCAGTAATGAATTTAATTTATTCTTGAATAATTTAAGACGTGAATATTCTTTACTTGTTAGATATTCATATAATCGTCTGAAAGAAGGAATGTCCGAGAAAGACATAAGAGTTCTACATAAATCTTTAAATAATATAGATAACTTGGATGCCTGGACACGTCAGTGTTCTATAAATGAAGCTAAACAAATATTAAAAAGAAATGATGATAATAAAGTTATTTTTGGAGGAAAGTCAAATATGGTTAAATATTTAAAGGGACTGATAAGTAAAGAAAAATATAAAGAAAATAGGTTATTACCACTAAACATCTTTGGCGAGTGTGCTAATGGTGGAAACAGAAAATTTAAACTGGACTTGTTTAATGATAAAATTATCTATAAACACTCTAGGTTAGAACACTTTGAACTCCAGATTCCTAAATTGAGAGGATCCTATAAAGAACTCTATAATTTAATGGAAAATCCAAAAACTTACTCTGTTAAATTAACTGATAATCATATTTTAATTTCATTTGAAGAAGTTAAAGAAGTGTTTAATTTAAATGAAAAAAGATATTTAGGAATTGATTTAAATCCAGAATATATTGGAATTTCCATTAAAGAAGATGATAAAATAATCCATACAAAACTTTACTCAGTTAAAAAATTAACTGATAAAATAATTAATCTAAAAGTCTCAAGTTCTAATCCAAAATTTAAATATTATTCAATTAACGCTTTTTTTTATTAATATATAGAATATAAAAAAATTATATGAATGTAGATGAAAGATTTAAAACATTTAAAAAGATTTAACGAGTCAGAATTTAACGAATTGAATGAGGGATTTTTCTCTCTTAAAGAGAGGATATTTGACCCAATTAGATTTAAAAAAATGGCTAAAAAATATTTTAATATCTGTAAAGATGATGTGGTATTATTACGGTTGGTTCGCAATTTTATAAATGAATATCCTTCATATTCAGAAGGTCCAGATCCAAGACCAGCATCTTCTAATTTAAGAAGTAAGATAAATGAATTGTTTCCAGAATCAAATAACAAAGAACTATACGAACTACGTATAGTTAGAAGTGGGTTGACTGAATGGAGTAATGTAATTACTGTTTATGATTATTTAGTTTCGATGTTAGTAAATATGGTATTGAAACAAGATATTAAAAATTGGAAATAAGAAAAAACAAGAGGATGTGGAACCTCAACGACTCAAGAAATCGTATTCGTCATAATATTGTACCAGAGGCACTATTGGTAAATCCTGGATGAAAACGGTGGTTAAAAAGATGATTACTTTAAAATAAATCATCTTTTTCATAGAATTCTATAATGATTAAATCACCTTTAAATCCGTATGTCATTATATTACTTTGTTGATGTTTTAGTTCTTTTTGTACCCAATTTTTGAATTCTTCAATGCTATTTAAGATAATTTCTTGCTCTTCATCCTCTGTTAAAATAATTTTATACTCATAATCTCCCATATACTTGACAATATTTTCTAGATATTGAATTAGTGTATCATTAATTTTAGAGCCAGCGCTATTTGTATCAGTGTCCCAATCAAATTCATCTAATGGTTCAAGAATGACTTTACAGGAGTATTCATCGTCATTATATTTTTCAGTATTTGTGTAAACATTTATACTCCATTCACCTTCATCTTTCAAGTCTAGTGATAAGTCTTTGAGGTGTTCAGAATCCTCATCTATGTTGAATGATTCATTGGTATTATCAAGCATAAAGTAAATATAAAATTGTTTGCAGTTTTCCTTATTGGGAAGGTATTTTATTTCTGTCTGAAATCCCTCAGATTTTAAATATGCAGTAATACTTTTAACAATTGGTTTCACTTCTGAAAAAATTGGTTTATATCTATGAATACCATTTTCTTTTAAATCGCCGGCAATCCAAACATATGGAATTGATTCCGTCCAAGAAACATGAAATCTATAGTAAGATTTCCCATCATTTAGTTCTGATAATATAAAATTTATATTATCTTCAATTTCATGTCGCATTGGATTATTTGGTTCCGCCCAAGTGTCTATATAACTATGTTCTTTAATCTGATCAATATTTTCCGTTTCTAAATATATTTTTAACTCAATTCCTAATATTTTATCTCTTAAACTATGTGGATTTAAATAGTGTTCTAGTCTATTTAAATTGATATCTTTCCATTCTCCGAGTAAGTAGTTTCTTCTTGGTATATCTCGTTCATCTAGTGATTTTTCCCAATTTAAGTCACGAGTGCAGATTTTAGCATCAATTTTATTTTCTGAATAAATACTTCGTATATGATTTATTTCTTTTCTCACAATAAGACCTGAGAATTCAGCATTCAGAGGATATTTTGAACCTGGTCTACAACTACTTTTTTTAATATAAACTTTTATATAATCACTTTTTATATGAAAATTTGCAGCGGGATTTTCCCATCTTTTAACTACTAAATCAACATTAACAATCCAATCATTATCTTTAAGATCTTGAAGTATAAATTCAATATCTTCAATTTCACCTTTTACATCATTAAAGTTATTATAATTTTCAAATAATTTTAAATACTTCATAGTGGATCTTTAATTTGTTCTCCATTTTTATCAACTAATTTAAAATCAGTTGGTTCGAAATAATTATTAGTGTATATAACTTCACCTCTGTTATTCTTGATACGAATATCACCACCATATCCAGAATATTTATCAAATAGTTTTAAATATTTCATCAATTTATATATTAAAAAATTTGGAACATTAAACTTTAATACATATATTTGTAAAATAATAATAACATATCATTTTTCTTTGATCAAAAGGTGGTGAAAAAATTTTCAAAGAAATTTGAAAAAAAAAGAAAAATAGATATGAAAAAAGGAAAAGACACCTTCGGTGATCGTATGAAATTCTACGAGAACCAAACCTGTGGAATCAAAATGCTTCCACTTATCCCTGTAATCGCTCGTCTCGATGGTAAGGGATTCTCTAAATTTACTAAAGGTCTTAAACGACCTTATGATGAAAGGCTTTCAAATCTTATGATTGAAACCACTAAGTATCTTGTTAAAGAGACTAATGCTAATTGTGGTTATACTCAAAGTGATGAAATTACCCTTATGTGGCACTCTGATAGTCATGAGTCAAAGATCTACTTTGATGGTAGACTTTTCAAAATGATTTCAGACCTTGCTTCAATGGCTTCTGTATTCTTCAACTCTAAACTTGCTGAATATCTTCCTGAAAAGAAAGATAAACTTCCAAGATTTGATTGTCGTGTATTTAACGTACCAAGTGTTGAAGAAGCTGTGAATGTTTTCTACTGGAGAGAAAAAGATGCAACCAAGAACTCTATTACTATGGCTGCTTCTGAATTCTACTCACACAATTTCCTTATGGGTAAGAATGGTTCTGAAAAACAAGAACTTCTTTTCCAAAAAGGAATTAATTGGAGTGAAGATTATTGTACTCACTTTAAGAGGGGTAGTTACATTCAAAGAAAGCGTGTTGTGACTAAGTTTAGCCCAGAAGAACTTGAAAGACTTCCGGTTAAACACCAAGCAAGACTTAACCCAGATCTCTTAATTGAAAGATGGGTTATTGACAGAGTAGAACTCCCACCACTCTCAACTATTGAGAATAAAATTGGTGTGATTGTGTATGGTGAAGATGTAAAAGTTAAAAGTCCAGTTTTTTAACTGGACTTTTTATATATATTTGTAAAAGTAATTTTAAAAATGTACCATTTGAAAACGTTTAATTACCTTTGGAATATCAAAACTGGAGAATTTAAAGCAAATACTTGGTAAAAAAATAATAAAATAGTATGAAACACCTTTCAAGAATTAACGAGTCTTTTAAAGACAGAAGAAGAAAAGAGATTGAGGCTGAAATTGCAAGAAAACAAAAAGAGCTTGAGGAATTACAAAATTCTGAAAATGACGCAGTTATTGAGTTAAGTGATTATACAACTGAGGATAAGGTAAAGTTCTTTGACGAAATGTATAAGATGGCAGCAGATCATTTAAAGGAAGCTGAGGAAAATGGTCATGTGGATGATGATTCAGACCATTGGTTTTTTGAAACGGGATTTACAATTTTAAACCTGAGAGATAAAAAGAAACTTTGGAATTTTTATAATAAACTTCTCTAAAATTTTAACATATAAATGAAATGATACAAAATTTAAACCTTACTCTATTATGTAACCGAACATAGTCCGGAGTAAGAAAATTTTGCCCAAACCCGGACCATAAGGTTGTAAGTGAGTTTATGGTATTGGTAAATCAATATAGAAATAAAAATATAACACCTGAGGTGAAACGTGAGTTGATTGATATTATAAAGATCTATATGCCAACTTTACAACTTTCTTAACTTGTTTCTATACAAATAAAAACTAAATTTATAAAAAATGATTAAACAAGGTAGTAAAGTTAAAGCCCATTATACTGGTCGTTTAACTAATGATGAAGTCTTTGATACTTCATTACAAGAAGGTAGAGAACCACTTGAATTTACAATGGGCGAAGGTCAATTAATTCCAGGATTCGAAAGCGGAATTATGGGATTAAAGGCTGGTGACTCTACTAGAATTGAAATAAAACCAGAAGATGGATATGGTGAATATAAACAAGATTTAGTAGCCACCGTTCCAAAGTCAAATGCACCAACCGGAGTTCAAGTTGGTCAGACTCTACAAGCTCATGTTAATGGTGAGATTGTACCATTTATGGTTAGACAAGTAAATGAAAATGACATTGTAGTAGATGCAAACCATCCACTCGCTGGTCAAGTTCTAATCTTTGAAGTTGAAATTCTTGATGTTGCTGAGTAATGATTATCGCCTCTGTTGTAACCGTTCCTGAACGAACAGATGATTTTATTAAAACATTAGATGATCTGTTACAGAGTACAATTCTTCCAGACTATCTATATGTTTCAATATGTAAATTCTATCCAAGATTAAATAGATCATTCAGTGAATCTGATATATCAAAGATTGAAGAAAAATTAAAAAACTATCCTATACCCAATAGGATAGTTTTTTATAATGACGATATTGGTCCATGTTTAAAGTTGTTAACACCACTTAATAATCATGAACTAACAAGTCAAGATAATATTCTGATTTTTGATGATGATAATGGATTGTTTCCTACAGCTCTGGAATGTTTAGTTAATACATTAAATCGATGTGATAGAGATTCTGTTTATGGAATCATGGGTATATCAAATGGTAATTATGTACATGGTGAATATATTCAAGGTGGAGATTATTATCCAGTTGATTTACTTGGTGGATATCGAGGTGTTTTATATCCTGTCAATACATTAGATTTGGAAAAACTAACTGAGTGGATTAACCTCTTTATAGATGGATATAAATCTCATAATATGATAGCAATGCATGACGATCATATATTTAGTTACTACTTAAAATACTATAAAATACCAAGTAGAGTTGTTAATGTATATCCGAAGAATGGACTTAACTACTGGCCAAAACCAAATAATAATGGCATTTTTCAATATGATAGAGTTCAAGAATCTTTGGATGTTTTGGATGAAGTCCTAAAAAATAATAATATTCAATTATGAAAGTAAATATTGATAATATTAAAAAATTTAAAAGTAATGTCTCCTCAGTTGACGATGAATTTCATCAAATTTTATTTGAAGGTTTAAAAGCCTACCTTGGTTATTCGAATGACTATTCACAAGTTATGATACTACCTGGTGATATTGTATCTAAAACTTGTACACCACAAATGTTAGATTTACTAATTCAATTTGAAGTTTTAAAAAAATAATTTGGAGATTTAAAACTTATTTGTATATTTGTAATATAATAAAAACAATTCAAATTTCTACGGAGTCCTAAGACCCAAAGTTGAAAAAGATACGCAAGTCCTCGTGAAAGTAAAGGCGTAGATAATTTGAAAAAAAAACAAACAAAAATTTGGTGGTGTAAAAAATCCACCCTATATTTGTAAAAAATAACAAAAGAGACAAAAACTTTTTAATATATAACAAAATGAGAACAATGAATCTAAATATTACGAATTTGAACCTCACAATGGTGGTGAATAATACATTATGTATTAGAACCACTGGTTCGGGTTGTGCTAAATTTGGATTTATCTCGTGAAGATGAAGTAAAATATCCAAAATAAGATATAAACCCGAAAGAATACCTTTCGGGTTTTTTTATATATACCATAAAATAAAAATTTTTATGGAGAAAAAAATAGAAGGTTTTGAAAATTATACAATAGATGAATATGGAAACATTAGAAATATTAAGTCTAAAAGTTGGGAAAGTGTTGATTTATTTTTTGAAGACTTAATGAAATATTGAAAAAGCTCCCGTAGCCCAATAGGCAGAGGCAACAGGCTTAAACCCTGTACAGGTATCGGTTCGAATCCGATGGGGAGTACAAAACGACCGAGTGGTGTAAATGGTAGCCACGCTGATCTAAGAAGTCAGTGGATTAAATTCCGTGAGAGTTCGAGTCTCTCCTTGGTCACAATAGAGAGTCGCAATGACAAGTACAGGTTCGAAGCCTGGGTGCCGTGTGTAACAACATGCGGTACCTGAAGCCAAATAGCGATGGCCGACTTTCTGAAATATTGTTACCCTCCCGGACATTTTGTGGTTAGTCTGGGAGGGTCGCGATAGAGAATAAATGGTTCCTTCATCTAACTGGACAAGATATCTCTCTTCTAAAGAGATTTTGGGGGTTCGAATCCCTCAGGAACTACAAAAATATTCCTCAGAAGCTCAGTGGCGAGCAACGTGCTGTTAACACGTAGGAAGCAGGATCGTAACCTGCCTGGGGAGCAAATAACGGCGTGTAACCCTCAATCCTGATAAGATTGCTACGGGTAATTGGTAAGTGAAAATGCTGGTTCGATCCCAGTCACGCCGACAAAAAGGAATAGTAATTGAAAGAGATACTTCGATCAAACTTCTAATTTGGCAACGAAACCAAACACTCTTTTGAGATTTTCTTTCCTTTAATGACACCTTGTCTGAGTGGATTAGGTCCCGATCTGCAAAATCGTGGTACATCGGTTCGAATCCGATAGGTGTCTCAACAGAGAGTTCAAGTTTTTATAAAACATAAAAAAAAACTTGAACTCATGGATAAAAAAATTTTAAATAAAATTAAAAAAATTTCAAAAAAAATTGATAGAAATTTAGTGATGGATATGATTTCAAATGGAATTAAACAATCTGAGATAGCTAAAAATCTTGGAGTCAGTAAGAGTTCTATTTCTAGAATAGTTAAAGAGATAAATAATTAAATTACCCCGGTGGCGTAATGGGAGCGTACTTGTTTTACATGCAAGTGGCAGTGGTTCGAATCCACTTCGGGGTACTAAATTGGAATATAGCTCAGTTGGTTAGAGCAATTCGCTGATACCGAATAGGTCGCTGGTTCGAATCCAGCTATTCCAACAAATGGATGGTAATTAAAAGTGTTACTTCGTGAAATGGTTAACACAATTGTCTTAAACACAATAAAAGAGGGTTCAATTCCCTCAGTATAAACCACTTTTAGAACTTTCCTCCATTTATTTGCTTCGTACGCATAAACGATGGTGCACCTGACTTGTAATCAGGAACAGAGTCGGTTTGATCCCGACACGAAGCTCTAAACCTAGATATATCCTATGGTGAAATTGGTAGACACGCGGGTCTTATTCCGAAAAATGTATCATCTCTGATCGGAAGGAAACTGGCGTCCAGACCTGGATGGTAAGGGTAATGACATATGGGTTCGAACCCCATTAGGATATATCGAAATAGTTTTGTAGCTCAGTTGGTTAGAGCGCTTTCTTGACGTGAAAGAGGTCATCGGTTCGAATCCGGTCAGGACTACTAAATAGTAGGGAGGAAAAAATACTAGTTGATTTATGTCCTCGCCTTTCGCTTAGAAAGGAGAAACAGACGCTTATCAGTTTGATACTATTTAAATTGCCTCTGTGATGGAAATGGTATACATACATCGCTTAGAACGATGGTTTTGCAGGTTCGAATCCTGTCAGAGGTACTTCCGAATAGTTAGACACAGTTGAAGGGACTGACCTGTTTTTTATATATAGAATATGGAAAACAAAGAATTTATAAAAATATGTAAAGAATCTTCAAGTATGTCCGAAGCTTGTAAAAAATTAGGAATGTCGTTTAGTACTTTCAAAAGTAAAGCTACAAAGTTGAATTGTTATAAAACAAATCAAAATTGGAACAAAGGTAAGTCAGCTTTTAATGACCAAAGAATAAATACTAAACATTCTCTTTTTTGTGAAAATTCTTCAGCTAGAAGAGAATATATCAAAAATTTAATAATAAAACATGAATTAATTGAATATGTGTGTAGTGGATGTGGATTGAATAATGAATGGAATAATAAAGTACTATGTTTGCAAATAGACCATATAAATGGTATTAGAAACGATAATAGGTTGGAAAATTTAAGATTCTTGTGCCCGAATTGTCATTCACAAACAGAAACTTGGTGTAGTAAAAATAAATCTTTAACAGTAAATACTGTTGATATTGAATTATTAAAAAGTATTATTTTCAAATCATTTTCAGTAACGGAAATAATAGGAAGACTTGGATTTTGTGATACAAAATCTAATCGACTACAAATTAAAAAAATTATGAAAGATAATAATTTTAATTTTCCAGCCAATGAAAAAATTTATAACAAAACTAATAAGCAGACAAAGAGAATATTATTTACCTGTAATTGTGGTGAAATAATTAAAAAATATAGTAAGCAATGCAAAAAGTGTAAATATGTTCAATCTAGAATGACTGAAAGACCAAGTTACGATGATTTAATTGAAGAGGTAAATAAAAATGGATTTTCAGCAACTGGTAGAAAATATGGAGTTTCTGACAATGCTATAAGAAAATGGATCAAATACTATCAAAAAGATTCTCAGAATTGTGAAAATAAATTATGCAGAAGTGGCGAAATTGGTAGTACGCGCTAAGCTCAAACCTTAGTTTTTTATGAGTTCGAATCTCATCTTCTGTACAAATGGCGATATGGTGTAACGGCAAGCTCACTCGGCTCATATCCTTGTGGACCAGGTTCGATTCCTGGTATCGCTACTAAAAATTAAGGGACGGTTGAATATTCAATATCAATTTCAACATTCTATCTGAATTGGAATCAACGATATGAACCTTTTCTTTTAGAAACTCTCCTTATTTTAGATTGAAAAATCCACTTTTTTCTATTTCTGAACTTTTAATGGAAATTTTAATATATACATCACACAAGCTAAAGACTTGTGTTTTGGTTATTTTTATAAAATTAGTAATTAAAATGGAATATAATGAAAAATGGACAAGAGATAAGTATTTGGAATATAGAAGGCTTAAGAGAAATGGACATTCACATAAAATGTTAATAGAACATTTTGGAGATGATATATATTATTCGGGAATGTATAATAGAACATCCAATATCATACCATATGAATTTTTCACTAAATACTTCGAGAATAAGATAAATGAAATAAAGATAAATCCAGAAGAGACAAGTTATGATATAACCCCAACTCCTTCTAATCTTAATCTATCTAAGATGGATTATATATTGACCTTTGTAAGTGGTGATATATCATACACTATATGTCTAATGTATTATAAAATTAATGATATTGATACTTATAATATAGTCTTTACAACCACTGATCAATGGAATGAATATCGTCAAGAATTTTTCAACATTTCTAAGAAAGGAAACGTTGATAAAAAGGAGTGGCAATTATTAAATGATATAATTAGTAGAGAAACTAATTTTAATGATTTATTTCCAATTTTTAGAAAATTATCTTGGATACTACTTAATTTCTACGAAAACTATATTAGTGGGGTTATATTATCAATTGGAGACACTGAAAATAAAAAAAAGATAAGTTTATATAGAAATATAATCAAGGACTCATTTATTAATATAAATGAGGAAGAAACTACATTCAATGGTAATAAATACTATCTTTATAAGATAAAAATATGATTACAAAAGAAGAAAAATTAAATAAAGTCAATTAAACTTTTTAAATACTTCGGTTTTTTGAAACCAAGAATTTTCTTTTGAAAGAAGTTCAAAACTTTGATGTGTTTGTTCGCACAATTTTTTAAATTGTGAAATATCATAAGCGGTGAGGTTAAACCATTCGCCGCTTATTTTTTTGTCTTGAAATAATCTATGTAATTTAGCTTCAATTTGTGTTCCCCACTTTGATTTGAAGTGGTCTATTAGTTCTAATTCTGAGGCATTTCCTGTTTTCATTTCTGATATTCTTTGAACAGGATTCCTTTTAGTATATCCGATTTTATAACAGGTATTTCCTTCTATTGTAGATGAAATTAAGTAAACATTATAATACACAAGTGTATATATTATACACTCATGATTCTATTCAAAATTTTTTCAATTTTAAATATTTTATAATGACGGTCAAAGAAAACACAGAAGTCTTTAGCTTGTGTGATGAATTTGACTTGTGTAGTTCATTAAGTTATTTATTTTATCTTCTCTTTGTATAACAATAGATCTACTAGCCATTAAATCTTTATAGTAATTCAAGCTAACAAGTGTATTATTTGAACTTAATACTAATTTTAAATCGCCTAATATTTTATTATATTTTAAGTGCTTTTCTAAATCTTTAGTTGATCTAGATATAAGTAGTCCACCACCTGTTTGATGTTTCCAAAATCTATATAACCAAAGTGACTTTATAATATCTAAATTAGAGTTTCCTCTAAATTCTGTATTAAACATAAATGCACAATTATATATTAGATGAAAGAATATATCAACGGATGATATAGATGCTTCTAGACACTTTTCGCGTACATTTGTATCAAATGGTCTTTGTCTGTTCCATTCTGATATTGATAAGTCTCTGAAGTGAATTATTTCATCATAATAATTTTTGGGTATTTTAATTAATTCAAATTCTTCATAAACACTTTTGTAGAATGTAGGATAGTTGTATTCTTCCCAATTTATTTCTTCATCTATAATTTGATTTATTGCTTTAATATCAAATTCATTTTTAACTTCAGCAAAATTATAAATCCAAGAAATATGTTTTGACTTTTTATACTCATCTAAAAATGACCAATCTAATTGACATAGAAGAAATGTTTTATAATCTCCAATTTTATAAATATTCTTTACTTCTTTAATAATATTTAACTCTGGAAATCTCATTTCTTTTTATTTCTTTTACCCGATCTTCTTGTTTTTTTGTGACCATATTTAAAGTCCATATAAAATAAATGTCCTTTTGGAACTGGTCTCCAATCTGGGTGATCTTCAGGTTTCATTTCTTTATAATCTTTTCCTTCAATAAGTGCATCAATTTTACCATCACGATTTTCTTTCTTAATCTCATTATTGATTCTGTCAATTTCATCTTGTGACATTCCTGGATTTGCCATTGGTTGAACAGATACTAAATCTAATCCAACGGTTTTAGATGCTACTTTCATAGCCATAGGTAATAAACTTGGAAATTCATCAGTTGTTTCTGATGGTGTAGTATTTTCTTCTAAAATTTGTTGAGATTGATTTTCAGCAAGTTGAGCCATATTACCCCAATGTGATGCGGTGACACCCATAGAATCTAAAAGTGGTGCCCATTTTTTCATTAAGTCGTCTTTGGACATTAAGTGAGATATTTTTAAATTATATAATTAATAATTTAAAAAGTTAAATGTTTTTTGAATAGCTTCTCTTAATACTTCTTCATTCTCATCTGAATAACCTGATGGATATTTAGAAGAATACCAATCAATTAGGTGTGTAATAATAGCATCCTCAGCTTCACCATTTGAATGTTCTGTATAATATGAACCATCTTCCTCTTCCGGAGTCCATTCTAAAACTTCTTTATCTAACATTTCTTTAACTTTATCGAAATTGAAATGTTCTTTTATTTTTGCGATTGCAAAATCCACATCAAAGGTGTCAATATTTTCGTTATATTTTCTAAGGTATCTCATAAATTTATAGTAATATTGTTAATGGTTCTGGATTACCACCATGTTTGAAAAACTCAATTAAATAATTTGTATAGTCTTGTAGTTCAGTTCCAAATTTTTTCTTTTTTTGATAGTTATTTAAAATGTGTGGGTAGTATCCATAGTCTTCTACTACTGATATAAAATGTTTTATTTTAGGAATAATGTTTTTAAATTCTTCTAAACAATTTCTACCAACATATAGTTTTATAGCATAGTCTGTTATTTTATATAATATTTGATCGGTATAAAGCACTCCATCATATTCGTATAAATCATCGGATATAGTACTATGAAATATTTGAGATATTTCAAATTTATCATCTCCTTTTAGATTCCTATCAGCAAAACTCTCCAAATATTTCATATTTTATATATTAAAAATTAGAATTATAAAGATCTCTTTTAGGAATTCTGAATATATAAAAACCATCTCCTCCAGAAGTGGATCTATCTAATTTATAACTTCTTAATGTTCTAATGAAATCTGAGATAGTCGATAATTCATTAGCATTAAACTTTGATAGTTTTTCATTTTTTATTTTATAAACTAAAATAAAAATGTTATTATTATTTTTTGAACCACCATAACAATTAGGATTATTAATTGAAGTTATGTAGTTACCATTGTCATTTAGGTGAAAGGTTGGAGGGTTATCTTTTATAATATCTACTATTAATCCTTCATCTTTTAAGTCAAGTATTAAATCTTCTAATTTTTCAATTTTATCAGATATAATACTCTCCTTCAGGTATTTTAGATATTTCATAATTTATATATTATTTAAAAATACCATCTAAAATTAAGAGAGATATTTGAGCATTTCTATTAAAATTAGTAGCTGAATTAAAACCATCATTTTTCATAAACATTGAGAGTGTCAATCCCTCTGTTATACAATCGTCTTTAATTCTTTCGATATCCTCTAAGATTTCGATTAGTTTTTCAGAATCATAAGTTGAAAAAAGTCTACCATTTCTTTGCTCATCAGCAGATATTACATTAAATATTTGATCATTAATGTCTATAATGCTACCGTATACAACTGGTTTATTTGTAGATCCCAATGAATATCCATTTTCTTCTACATTTAGTCCTAAATCATCTGCTGTTTTTGTCCAGAATTTATCAGTGAAGTTTTTAGTGTGTTTAGGTCCAATAGGTGATACATCTTCATCATACACAGTATAAAGTTTATAATAGATAGTCCAATCATATTTAAAAATTGGAGCAATCAATTGTTCCATCATTTCCCAGTTTGTAAATGGTGAATTTCCTTTACTTATGATTTCGTTAAATTTTTTAATCTTCATCTCTTTTTTGAATTGTAATTTTCATCTCAACTCCATTTGGTTGATAGTAGCTTATTTTTGGTGTATATTCATTTGACTCTAAAACTTTGAAGAAGTCGTAGATTGCCTTCCAATAATCCATAATTTCATCACTTATAAGTTTAAATCCATCATCATCTTTTCTATTTTTTAAAGTACTTTTAGAAAAAACTAAGGTTAGTTCTATAAGAAATAAATTATTATCAGATTTTCTCTTTATTGAATATTCTGAGAAAGATTGGCAATCTTCTAAGTAGTTTAAGTATAGATCTTTAACAAAGTCTATATGATTTTGAAATTCAATTTTAATTTCCTCAAATCTTTTCTCGGCAAATTTTATTACTTCTTTTAAAAATTCTTTACCCCTTGTATCATTTTTACTTTTTCTCCAATTTTCAAAGTCTTTATAATAATCTTGCCAAATTTTATCATTCTTCAACCATTCATGATATGAAGATATTATATCTATTAGCTTTCGAATTTCTTCATACGTTACTTTTTGGGATAAAGGATTTCTTCCATCTTCAAATATTTTCTTTAGATACTTCATTACTTCAGTTTAATTTGTATATAAACCCAGAATTTATTTGGTTGTACACTGATTAATACTCTCTCAGACCATTTATACTTCATTAAAAATGATTTAATGTTTGATTTGATATTTTCTAACTCACCAGTATCTATTTGACCATTATCCCATTTTCCAACACCATAATATCCAAAAGTCATAACTCTTTCATTTATTTGAGGAACCATTTTTTGTTCAAAATGACCAGGATTGAATTTATCCATTTCCATTTTAATCTTACACATTAAAATAATATCTTCAAAATTAAGATTAACCAAAATCTTTTTAAGACCTGAAGCTGACTTTAGATCTGATATTTTTAATTGATTATAGATTGATTTTGTTAGTTTGAATTGACCAATTGGTATTAACTCATCATAATAATATCCATATTCAAATAAACCATTGCATTTAACTCCAAAATATAATCCCATAGTTGGATGACTATAATCGACTTTGATCGATTGTAATGACTTAAAACGATTAAATACACCCTGTATTTTAGATGACTCAACACCCGTGAATTTAAAAAATATCAAAAATTCTGATGGAATCTCATTAGTTTGTGATGTGTTATCTTTAAATCCTAAAGCTGTGAGACACTTAAAAAAAGTATTTAAAACTCCTTTTCCATAAGACTCTTCAATTGTTTCAGTAGGTTCAACGGTTTCTGCATCAATTGTTGCCGCGACGTGAGTCTCACCTTCAACTCCGTTTAGATAGTTTTCAACTCTTTTAAGAAGTTCTACTTTAGTTAAGTCATCTAATAAATTAACTGCGTTAGATAATCTAATTGATGGATTTATATCACCAGTCATTTGGCCAACAATCATTTGAATATACTCATCATTTTGAGCCAGAGATTCTATGTACTCACCAAGTGAGTTTTTATTTTCTGATTCACTTATAAATTGATTATACTTTTTTATCATATGGTATATATTACTTTTAAAAATACTTCTACATTCTCTCGCTTAATCTAACTCTTGGATCGTTTTCTGATTTATTTAACTAAATGAGGTGATTTGACCTAAAACTTCTACCCAAGAATTTGTTCTTAAAAAGTTGAATTCAATTACATCCACACTATTTGATGATGAGTAGGTACCACCTAGCCATTTAACACTTTGAGTTACACCATTTATTAAAATTGAACTTGGTAAGTATCCTGTAGCACCTTGTGAAATAATAATTTTGGTTGTTATTGACTTATTATCTGTTTCTGGTATATTGATAAAGTTAGCTGAGTAATTTGTAGAGGCTGTTGAATGATAGAAAGTGCTTCCGGTATTAAAGTCATATATAACTAATGAATTTGTTGCACCTAATGTGTTAAATCTTTTTGATGTTATTTGATCTTCAACATAATTTTCAATTTTTTTATCAATAAATCCTGGTACTTTACTCTTTAGAGTGTCTAATTGTTCTTGAAATCTAACTATTGCTAATTTAGACTCATTAGTTGTTAAAAATGGTATAGATATAACCCTCTTACTTTTAAGATTTATTTTAAGTAAATTGTTTGAAATCATAACATCTAATATAGAGAATGGATTCACACTATGTGTTACAATACCATCTGTGTTAAGTATTTGAATATTTCTATCCGTTGTAGTTATTGGTTTCAAAAACGTATCGTATCTATAACTCATATTTTAAATTTTATTTTAAGATAGTATATTTAAATTGATTATAACTCCGTCTAAATAGTTTTGAGCTATATCAGAAAAATCAAATGTTACTGAGTAAGTACCAACACTTGTTATTGTAGTTACTTCACCAGCTGTTCCAGATATTATTAAATTCTGTGGAAGTAGATTCATTAATCCATCTCTATTATCTTCTATATAATCAACTAATAAGTAGATAAGTTGAGGTTTGTCAATGTATGTACCACTTGCTGTTCCAAAAGAACTTATAGAAATAGAAGTTGAGAATGTGTTTCCAAAAGAAGTATCATATGGAACACTACTTGTTGATCCGTTAAATGCTATATAATCACCTCCAGTTCCAGACGTTTCTAAGAAATATAAGATAGGATCCTCTGTGTCTGCTAACGGGTCGATTGTATCTATATCAGTATTTGGATTTTCTAGTACATAATTCAGTAGTGATAACGATTGTATTGCATCAAATTCTGTTAGAAATTGTAAAAATATTGTACCGAGACTTTCATCATCAATTATTAAAATATTTGAGTTTCTTTGTAGTGAGTTAATATTACTAAGGTTTAAATATATTAAAGGTCTTACTGGTGAATTTTTATCATTAATTACAATTGATTCACCAACTACATATGTTTTTATATCAGTATATTCTAAACCTGTGAATGATGTTCCAGTTTGATTAATAGTATCAGTAAAGAATGTATATGTATCGTCTATAACGGCTACCATAATGTCTAATGTGACAGCATATTTTGAATTAGGATTTGTTAGATAAAGTTGTTTTATTCTATTTGTTGAATTACCAGTTAATACAATTAATTCTTTAAATGAAAGTCTAGTTGATAGGTTATCATAATAGTAGTAATCAACATAATTATCTTCTTCATTTACAGAAGCTGTGTTATATGTTGCTTTGATTACTAAAAATGTTGCATTATCACCAAGACCAAGGTGATTTAAAAGATAGTTTGTTTGACCAGCTTTTAAAATGACTCTACTTTTTAAAAGTTGCTTATATGGTATTCTAATGTCACTTCCTATTAGTCTTTCAAGCGTATTAACACCATTTATGGCAACAATATCAGAATTTTGCAGTTTAATAAATTGGCTTCTATCACCAAATAATGAATTTCCAGGACATCCTACGCACATGGTTTAGTTTAATATTTAGTGTATATATTAAATCTTAAACCTATTTTAATATTGAATATCTCTTATATCGATTAAATACTTTTCAGTTATTGGAATCTGATCTAATTCACTTATTCTTGTTATTTTGATCATTTTCCCTTTATTTAAATCAAAATAAGGTTTATTTGATAATAAAGATGATGCAGTACCATGTATTGTTAATGGTAGTTGTACACTACCATATTGAACAAAATCTTTATTACTTGAAATATCTAATTGAATATTAGACATTGTACCTACGTTTGATACAGTATATTGACCTGAAAAATCGAAAACTGAACTTGTTCCCACAAATAAATTGTTTATTGATAATGAGTCACCTTGTTTTATCGAGTTTGTGACAATATTTGAATTGGCATCAAATGTTAACTCTAATAAATTATTTGATGTTAGAACTATGCTTTCATTAAAATCAATATCAAATTTGAAATTTTTCCATGTTTTAGATGAATTAGGTTGAGATGTTATTTTATTATAAAAAACTGGAAGATCAATTTCACTAACAACTAAAGTCTCAATTTGAGTCTCATCTGTTGCATTTTGTGGATCAAGACCTAGTGGATTAATTGTAGATATAAAGATATCTAATTTTTTATTTTCACTTGATAAATCTGAACCGGTTAATAATATATCAACACTTTGTCTAAACTCTAAATCATTTGATATTAATAACTTTAAATTATCATCATTTGTGAAAGTTAAATTAACCTCATCATTATTAATTACGTGAATTAAGAAATCTTTATACTTTGGAACATTTACAACAACCGGTATAATACCAGTTGTATTGTACATATCAGTCGTGTTATATTCTTCAATAGTTCTATATCTTCTATCTATTGAGTTATACCTAATTGTTGGTGGTGATGTTTCTGATATCAATTCTACTTCAATTGTATCAGATGATTCGCTTTGAAGTGTACTGTATAAATTAAGAAGTCTTTCTAAATTTGAAATTTTAGCATTTATTTGAGAAAAGTCTGTTTGTGAATATAACAATTGTTTTAATTTTATAACCTCATCTCTAAGAGCCGAGTGTTCACTGATAATATTTAAGAAACTATCATTGACTGAAGCCAATCTTTTCATAGCCTCGTTAAATAGACTCATACTGAAAAGTGAATTAACTGCTTCTGGATTATAAGCTTCTACTGGGTTATCATTTATAATATTAAAATTTAAATTCAAAATAAATTGATAAGACGTACCATCTTGTGACCCATTAGTAACTAATTTTCTATAAGTAGGAAATTTAAGTCCAATTTCTTCATCTTTTGGATTATTATCTGGGTTATCTAAAAGTGAGATACCATATAAATTAGTCTTTTTATTACCAGCAGAATCTTCAACCGTATAGTACCAAAGTATCGCATTAAATTCAAAATCTTTTGGTGGTAGATTATTTATTTCAAGAGCATTAAATTGATCAAAGTTAGATAAAGATCGATCTGGTAAATTCATTTTTACATAGTGATCCGTATCAAAATCTAAAATTAATCCATCAACGGTTGAACCATTAACAACTGGCACATTTATATCACCAGTTACTCCATAATAATCACCACTTCTTCTAAGTGAATCACCATTAGATAATTCATAAGTATAATCTTCTGTATCAAACTGTCCGTAATATGAACCAGGATAGTTTTGAGGATTACTAACAATAGGTGATGAAAATAATTCAGCTCCAATTATTTCAGGTTGATATTGATTAGGAATAATTGGAAATACCATTCCAGGTTTGTAATTAACATCTTCAATAGTTCTGAATAAAATGTCTGGAGTTTGACCTGTATGATCCGGAACGTGAGCATATACTTCGGTATAAGCTTTATTTGCTTCTTGTACATTTGAAATACCATTTACTTCACCAATATATCTAACAAGCTTGTGATAAACCAAAGACGTGTAAGCTTCAGTTTGTACAGTTATGTTCTCATTTGAGTCAAAGTCTAAAACTATAACGTGATTATCATCCACATCTGTTGTTACTTCCAAAACTCTAACTTTAATATCTCCTAACCATTCTGTTGTACCCGGTCCCCATATTTCCTCGTACAAAACAGTAGACGATATAATATTACTTATTTGAACTATATCTCCTGCTCTGAAATTTGAAATACCATTAACCGTCATTTGTAAGACTTGTCTATCTTGATAGGTAATAGAACCCTCGATAGATTTAATCGTGTATGGATTTTGATCTCTTTCTTTCCAAAGATATTCTCTAAAATAAGAGTCATCTGTTACATTTCTTCTTTCAAATTCTGATAGGTTATCAAAATATTCATCTTGTGGTAACGCTGGTTCTAAACTTAGAATTCCTAATTTTTTACACCATTTAAAAAATATTTTCTCAGCAGTTGTTTCAAGTGCGGTATTATCGTAATAATATTCAGTATTATTTAATCTTGATTCTCTAATAGTTATTTCATGGTTAGCCACATAGTTTCTAAGAGACTCTATTACCTGTTCACCAAATGTTAATGGTTGAGTAGCTGATAATGTACTAAACGTTGCAAAGTCCCAATAAATATATTCTGACATTGTACCACCTGGCTCAGATAAATTCTGAATTGGTAAGTCTAATAAAACGTATTTTGAGAAATACATTTTATAATTTGAATTTTGATAAGCCGCTGATATATCCTCTGCCGCACCTGGAAATGCGTAAAATGAAGTTCCGTTTTGTTTTAGTCTTTTATATAAGGGACATTGCATAATTTAATATAATATTTTATATTTTTATTATATATCAAAAAAAATTAACCCTCATCAAATTAAGCCTTGTAAATTGTAACCTATTTACAAGGTTGAAATAGATATTATTCTATTTCAAAACGAAATAAAAACTTATGAGTAAAAAATCATATAAGGTTTATGTTGGGTAACATATTCTATATTTTGGGAATTTTTACACTTATTCTCACTTTCTCTAATTTAGTTAACTTTTTTAAGTATATAAAAATTAAAAATTGGACACTTTCATTCAAAAAAGTTACTGGTGTTAATCCAGATAAAAAGGAGTTTAAAACAAATGAAGAGTATAATATATTCTCATTGTTCTCAGTTTTCTCAATAATTGAATTTTTATGGCTGATCTTAGGAATTGCAACAGCTAGTTGGTACGTGTTTATATCAATAATATTACTTGGTGTGATTATTAGATTTATTTGTAGAATTACTAAAATTGGATTTCTTGAGTACGTTTTAGGATTTCCTTATAATTTAGCAAAAGCATTTACAATGCTATTTCTAATTATAAACCATTTTCACTTACATTTAGATATTTTAAAAATTGTAACTAATTTATTATGAGTTATTACACAACCAATTTAAAATAAGAAATTAAGTCTAACATTAGATTCTCTTCATTAGAGTTATTTTCTCTTCTATTTGAAGATATAGAATCATACAATTCTTTAAGATCAACATCTGATAAATTGTTTATTTTATCAAATACCTCAAAAACATTTGTATCAAAAGGTTTTTCATATTCAGTAATTATATTGACTACTTCTATGATATCCTCTGATATTCTCTGATATTCTTTTTGTGTAGATTCGTTAAATTTTCTTAGATGTCTCATTTTATTATCCTTCAATATTTCTTAAAAATTCTAAAACTGCATTTAAAGTTCCAGCTATTGTATATTCGTATAGACCAAATACACCTGATTCAGATGGTGTAATATCATAGTAATTAATATCATTAAGACACTCATCTATTTGATTTCTATATTTCAAATAAAAATCATATATATCAGAATCATTTATCAATCCTTCAATTTTAACATCTTTTGGATTTTTGATATATGATTTTACAAATTCGGTGAATTCACCGCCAGATTTTTCAATAGTTTTTTCAACCATTGATTTAACCTCATCAATCACTTCTTGAAATTTGTTGGATTCAATAGCCTCTGTAAATTTTCTGATCTTATTTCTCATACTTGTATA
>ERZ724522.677-NODE-677-length-20796-cov-12.029507_pt1 | contig 20796 bp, 26 predicted proteins | sample MGYA00376055_ERZ724522 | MGnify/ENA primary metagenome ERZ724522 (study PRJEB28724, sample SAMN07190884) | wastewater metagenome | isolation source: effluent of sewage treatment plant in Hong Hong | place: Hong Kong | collected 2016-03-17 ...
TAATATTTGTATAAAGTGTTGATTTTCAACACTAATATTTTTAATTGATATTAGTTAAATAGGGTTACATAAAATTTATTAAGTATATTTGAATTATGAAAAAAATTATTATATTATTATTTATGTGCTTTTCGATTAAATCAAATGCACAATTAACAGCTAGTGTTATTGTTAAATCTGTAACAGATTCCGTAATTATGGGAGATACTATTGAAATCCATTTCACAGCTGATTTTGCCTATAATGATTACGCTAGGCTACAATTATGGACACCTATTTACCTTCAGGATTGTATGTATTCTCATTATACAACGGTTTACGGTTTACCAAAGGATAGCAACAACTACTACATCAAAAAAGTTAAAATTATACCAGCTATGGGGTATGGCAATGCTCGTATATACTCAAATTCAACTCCATCTCCGGGTTATTTACCTTTTTACATAAAACATGATGATGTTGGGATTCCAGAAATTGATAAAACAAATAGCCAAAATATCGAATATTACGATTTGATGGGGAACAAAACAGATAAAAAAACCAATGAACTTATAATTGAAAAAAGTGGAAATTATAGGCGAAAGGTAATAATTAGAGAGTAGAAAATTAGCACCTTAATCGGGGCTTTTTTTTGATTTTTTATATAACGTTTTGCGTATTGCCCTTTTTGTTGTATATTTGTCTTATGAACAAAAGCATGACTGATAAACAATTTAGCGAGTATATAAATTCATAAAATGGCAGGGGGTAGACCTACTAAATATTCAAAAGAACTTGCAACTAAAATTTGCATGGCAATAGCTGAATCATCTCACGGCTTAAAAGTGCTATGTGACCTAAATGATGACTTCCCCTCTCATTCAACAATTCGTAAATGGATATTTGAAAATAAAGAGTTTTCGGACAATTACGACAAGGCAAAACAAGAACAGGCGGACTATTTAGCCGATGAAATACTTAGAATTGCAGATGATAAAGATGGCGATTTAATAGCAGGTGAATTTGGCCAGGTCGGTAATTCAACTAATGTTTCTAGGGCAAGACTTCAAATAGATGCACGTAAGTGGATAGCGTCAAAACTTAAGCCTAAAAAGTGGGGTGAGAAAATGGATATAACCACCGATGGCGAAAAAATAACCTCATTTAACGTAGGATTCAAAAAGCCAGATGATGGCGAATAAACAACCAGAAATAAACTTTAACCCCGATTTATTTAATAACGTATTTTGGCATTTACAAGATGCTTTTGCTAATAAACAGATACGTTACATTTGGTTATATGGTGGCTCATCTGCTGCTAAAACATTCTCAGTTGTTCAGTTAAGCATTATTGAAATGTTACAAGGCTCAGATAATAACAGCCTTATACTTCGTAAATACGCTACAGACATTAGGGATTCAATTTACTCAGATTTTAAAAAAGTTATTACGGATTGGGGTCTTAATGATTTGTTTATTATTCAACAAAACTTCATAAAATGCAAGACAGGGTCATTTGTTAGATTTAGGGGATTAGATGATAGCGAGAAAGTTAAAGGTATTTCAAATTTTAAACGTGTTATACTTGAAGAGATAAGCCAATTTGATGAGGTAGACTTAAAGCAAATTAAAAAACGCTTAAGAGGTCGATCAGGTCAACAAATTATAGGAATATTTAACCCGATTAGTGAGGAACATTGGATAAAGGTTAATGTATTTGATAAAGAGGTTTTAACTGAAATAAAAACAGATATTACCGGTAAATGGATTAATGAAAGCGGAAATACTTTAATTCTAAAAGTTACTTATTTAGATAATTATTGGGTAGTTGGTAAATGGAAAGGGAATAAGCTAATAGGTGGATTTGTAGATCAACACGTTATTGATGATTTTGAAGCGGATAAAGAAAAAGATTATGCTTATTACAACGTATACGCTTTAGGTAATTGGGGCAAATTAAGAACAGGTGGCGAGTTTTGGAAGGACTTTAACCCTAACACTCAAATTAAAGATATTGAATACAACGAAGCCCTACCTATCCACTTATTCTGGGATGAAAACGTTAATCCTTACCTTACTTGTTTAGTATGGCAAATAAACGGTAAACAAGCTATACAGATAGATGAGATATGTCTACCTGACCCTAGAAATAGAGTAAAGCACATTTGTAACGAATTTAGACAGCGATACCCTCAAACAAAAGTTAAAGGATTGTTTTTATATGGGGATAGAACGAGTTGGAAAGAAGATACTAAAAAAGAGAAAGGCGAGAATTTCTTTACCGACATTTTAAGGGAACTAACAGATTATAAACCATCGTTAAGACTTCAATCAGTTAACCCTAGCATTGTTCAATCTGGCAGATTTATTAATGAGGTTTACGCTAGGAATGAAGGCGGTATTTCTATATCAATTCATTCTAGGTGCAAAAAATCTATTTATGACTACCAATATGCTTTAGAGGATAGTGATGGAACTTTAAAGAAATCTAAAAAGAAAAACCCGACAACAGGAGTAACTTATGAAGAGTTCGGTCATGCTTCAGACGCTAAGAGATATGGAATAACTATGGCTTTTTCAACTGAGTATCAAAACTATTTAAGAGGTGGTAAATCAATTCATATAAAAGTAGGTAAACCAGCTCGTAAAAATGGATATTAGTTACACTAACAGTTAACTAACTGCCTAACAACTCAATAAATTTGAGTTATGGCATACCTTAGGCTACGAGATTATTATACCTATATTCAGGATTCACAGCTTCAACAATTAATTAGAAGTGATGATACTCTAAGAGTAGTATCTGAACAAGCTGCACAGGCTGAAATCACAAGTTATTTAGTACAAAAGTATGATTTAAGCATGGAGTTTACAGACTTGCTTAACTTTAACCTTTCTGCTACTTATCCGGCTCATCAGTTAGTTCAATTAGATGGGGATGCTTATAATAATACCTCCACTTATGCAGCTAATGACATTGTAGTATCTAGTGGTATTGTGTATTATTCTAAAGTAGGTAGTAATACAGGTCATATACCTGCTAATTCACCAACTCAATGGGGTGTTTTAGGTAATCAATATACTCTTTTTTACATTCCATATCCTTATGATTTATTCGAGATGAATAAAGAGTATAAGATAGGGGATATTGTTTTTAGAAAGGGGAAAGTTTACAAATGCCTACAGCCTAGCTCGGTATTAACTCACGCGTCTAAATTACAATTTGGCACTTACACTAATTTACCATACTTAAATCAATTACCCGAAAACTCATCAACTCAATGGAGTACAGGTGTAGCCTATTCTTTTAGTGGATTATCTGTTATAGCAAAACCAACAGATTATACTGCATGGAGTGGCGTAACAACTTATACAACAGGAAACAGAGTTAGCTATAATTCAATTATATATCAAGCTTTGGCTAATAGCCTTAACATAACCCCTGATAGCGACATTACCAAATGGCAGCCAGTAAGCTGGTCGCAAGGGGATGATAGAAGCGCACAGCTCGTACAAAAGATGATAGATGTTTGTATTTATCATTTACACTCTGCAATAGCCCCTAGAAATATCCCTGAGTTACGAGTTAAAAGATATGATGATGCTATTTCATGGTTAGATAAATGTGCAAGAGGTGAAATAACATTAGATAGCCCACTAATTCAACCAATACAAGGTAACAGAATTAGATATGGTGGTAATTTAAAAAATAACAATTCATACTAATGGCAAGCTTTAAGAATTTAATTAAAAATATGTGGTTTTTGGCATCTAATCCGATTGATAATAAACAATCGGCTAAATCGCCTAATTCTTTAATTGCCCCGGTACAATTTTATAGATTAAAACAAGATGCTGCTTCATGGCGAAGTGCCGTAACTGAAGCTGAAAATCCTATACTACCATTTAGGGTTCAAATGCAGAGAATATTTAGCGACACTATTTTAAACGGTCATGTATATGCCTGTATAAACAAGCGTAAAAACATGGTTGTTAAAAAAGGATTCGCTATTTACGATGGTGAAAATATAGATGAAAAAGCAACTGAGTTAATTAATAAACCTTATTTTTTTGATTTAATTAATTATGTTTTAGATGCTGAAGCATTTGGGTATAATTTAATATCATTTGGCAATTTAGAGGGGGATGAGTTAGTAGGGGTTAATATTGTCAAAAGAGAAAACATAAGCCCGGATAGATTAAATGTAGCTCCTATTGTTTACAGTCCACAGGGTGTTATTAACTTTATGGACGCTTCACAAACAGATAAGGAGGGAATAAGCTTTTATGATTGGACAGCATGGATTCCAACATCTACTGAAACATCTCAAAGTATTTGTGGATATGGATATTTGTATAAAGTAGCCATTTATGAAATCTATTTAAGAAATCTATTAGGGGCTAATGCGGATTATATCGAAGTATATGGTCAGCCATTAAGACACGCTAAATCTAATAAAACTGAGGGCGCAGAATATGACAAGTTAGAAGCTGCAATGGCTAATTTTGGTAGTAACGCTTGGATAGTTACAGATCACGAAACTGAAATAAGCTTTGAAAGCCCAAAAGGTTCAGGGGAGGGATATAAAAACTATGATAATTTTGAAGATAGATTGCAAAAAACAATATCAAAGATCATTTTAGGTCATGCCGATGCTTTAGATTCTACACCCGGTAAATTAGGCTCTGCAAATGAAGCGGCAGAATCAGCTTTAAAAGATACTGAAACATCTAGTTTAAGATTTGTTGAGTACCACATTAATAAAACAATTATACCTAAGTTAATAGCTTTAGGAATAAAAATACCTGCGGGAAAAGTATTTAAGTTTAAAAACGACCACGAAAAAGAGGAAGCTATTGAAAAAGAAAACGAAAGAAACAAGGCTATTTCTGATTATGTATTATCTTTAAGTAATGCAGGTTTTGAAGTATCTGCTGAGTGGTTGACTGAAAGAACTGGAATCCCTGTAGTAAAAAAACAAGTGCCGGATAATACTCCGAAATTTAATAATAAAGTTCAAAATAAATTAAACGAACTTTATGGCAATACCTAAAATAGATTATACTGAGAAGCAAATTAACAATCTCATAAAAGGCATTTATGATGAATATGTTAATGAGTATAATTTACCTAAAAAACTATACAATGAAACTGCAAGGATATTAAAAAAGGCAGTTTATAAAGGTTACGGAGGTAAATTAGCTAGTTTTGATTATGGCACACCAGACTATGAGTTATTATCTGAGTTAAGAGATAATGTTTATATGTTTTCGGGGGCTAAGACTTATACTCAAGTAAAAGAGATTAGCTCACTAATGTATGAAGGTAACGAAAAACTATCATTTAGTGATTTTAAGAAAAAAGCATTAGCTAAATACGATACTTACAACAAAGCATATTTAGAAACTGAGTATGTAACAGCATTAACAAGCGGAACCGAAGCGATACAATGGCAGTCTGCACAAGAGTATATTAAACTATTCCCACAATTAAAATATACCGCTATTTTAGATCAACACACTAGCGAAATATGTAAACGATTAGATGGGGTAGTTATGCCTACAAATAGCCCATTTTGGAATATACATACACCTCCAAATCATTTTAACTGTAGATGTCATATTGAAAAGATAGATAAGTACGATACTGAGCCAAACACTAACCCAAGCGTGGTTAAATCAATTACAAAATTTACAGATGAAAATATGCAAGGTGTTTTTAAAATGAATCCGGGCAAAGATAGAGTTGTATTTAAAACAAAGGGTGAGGATAAACATCCGTATTTTGACGTAGAGCCAAAAGATAAAGTATTAGCTAAAAAGAATTTTAATTTACCAATACCTGAAAAGGATTAAAGGATTAAATGATTTATATTTATGAAATCAAATGCAGGGATAGTAATTAAAAGGCTTCAGGAAAAGTTAAAGCAGAAAGTAAATGAATTGCCAAAAGTTATAATGAACGAGGGGCAAAAAGCATTTACAGAAAACTTTAAAAATGAAGGATTTGAGGGTAAAAAATGGAAAGATGTTGTAAATAAAAAGAAAAAATACGGCAGACCTATTCTAGTTGGTAGAACAAGGCAGTTAATAAACTCAGTTCGTACATCTGGTAAAGTTTCTAACAGTCATTTGATAAAATGGGCTACTTATGTACCTTACGCTGCTATTCATAATGAAGGAGGGGTAATTAGAAAAAAAGCACGAAATAGTATTTTAAATTTTAACAAAAAAGGAAAATTTCAAAGGCAAAGAACCGAAAAACAAAGAAGTAGAACATCTTACTCACAAAAAGTTAGAATTTCAGCTTATACTATTGTCATGCCACAACGCAAATTTATGGGAATAGGAGAAAAGACTAGACGTAGATTTATAGAAAAAGCAGCAAAAGCAATGAAACTATGAAGCACGAACTGAAAGATTTATAGATTTAAAATATTTGAAACAATGACAGCGTTATACAATGCCCTTAAAGCACAAATACAAAGTAAAGCACCAAGTATAAAGTATATTAGTATTTGGAATAACCAACTAGATAATTTAGTAGATGGAAAAGAACACGTTTTTTTAACCCCTGCTGTTTTATTTGAGTTTGTTCCATCTATTCCAATTGGTGGCATTGGTAACAATGTGCAAATTTATGAACGTTTAAATGTTAGGGCGCATATTGTGGATTTTGAACTTGATGCTAAAGATGGTAGTATGGAAAAAAACGTAACCATATTTGATATTAAGCAAGAAGTTTATAAAGCATTACAATTATTCAAATGCGATGGTTCGGGTATTTTCGATAGACAATCAGAAGAGCCGGATTACAACCACTCAAATATTTACCATTACATACAGGATTATTTCACTTCATGGGTAGATCAAGATTTACCTTTACCAATTGGAGGTATAGAAGTAGAGCCACCATTTACAACTGAGATTACACCTGAGATAGATTAGTTACACTAACATATCACTAACTAAATACGTGTTACATAATTTTGATTTATGGCCCGTAGTCAAGCAGTAATAAAAGCACAAATAATAAACTACATTAGTAGTATTCCTATTATTTCTCAATTAGTAGTAAACAATTCACAAGTTGCATATAATAACAACTTTATAGATATTGTTGCTCGTACTATTAACTTTTTTGAGCAGTTAATGGATGCCTATAAAGTAGATTTAGAGGATAAAGTTAGTAAGGGTGCAGTAGGTAGCGATGCTTGGTTACAGGATAGGATTTTAAGATTTCAATATGATTCTGGAACACCTCAAATAGTTGAAATTAAATCTGATTTCTCAGTAGATTATGTAACTGTAGATACCGCAAAAAGAATTATAACCAGAGCAAGTGTAAACACGACATCAAATCAAACAGTTACAGTTAAAGTAGCAAAACAAAATCCGCCCGTTGCTTTATCTGCTCCTGAGTTAGCAGCATTGCAAAGTTATTTAACCAATACAGGAGATGGAACTTATGCAGGAAGAGGTGTTGGAATTGGATTTGCAGGTACTAAAATAGTAGCAACTTCAAATGATGCTGATGAAATTTACATAAATGCCGATATTAACTATAACGGTCAATATGCTGCTACAATTCAAGCGGATGTTATTAGTGCTATAAATAATTATTTGGCAAATATTGATTTTAACGGTAAAGTTTACATTTCAAATTTAGAAATAGCCATTAAGTCGGTTACAGGTGTAGTGGATGTATTACTTAAAGATGTTGCAATACGAGCAAATACAACATTATTTGCAAATAAAACATATTTAGTTCAAAATCAAACTACAATAATTCAATCTTACGCTTTAGAAGCTGGTTATGCAATAGGTGAAACAACATCTGGGCAAACGTTTGCCGATAAATTAAACTTTATTACTGTTTAATGCTTTACGATTTTGATACAGAAATAATTGCAGATAATTTAATCCCGGAGGTTAAAAAAAAGCCTAAATATATAGCTTGGGTGTATGCTTTATTATACCCTATTCAAAAAATATGGGAGTTGTTATTTAGAGATTATAAAAACGGAAGCACTTATAACTTATACAGTTCACTAACTACTTATAACTTTGGCGATAGAGTAATTCACACAAATAAAAGTGTTTACGAAGCAACTTATTTAGATGCTAATGGAGTGGCTCAATCGTTTAATGGAGTTGATCCTACAAATACGGTTTTCTGGACTTTAGTTAACGATAATTTCATAGGAGCAGAAGAACGTTTAAAATACACGTCTCAAATAATACTATTAGAGTATGCTTTGAATCGTTGGTATATGGTAGATAATACAAGCGACCAAATATATATTGAAAATGTTTTAAACAGAAATACGGCTTTTGTAATGGGTGATAGTGGGCAGTATAGTAGCGCAATGGCCAACAACTCAAACGCTCAAAATTATTATTTAGGAAATGCTTATACATATCCTTTAACAGATTACGATTATATTATTTGGATTCCTAATGATTTATGGTTAACACTTGGCTCAGACGATGTAAACAGATATAATAACGTTAGGTCTTTTGTAAATAAGTACAATTTATCAGGAATAAGATATAAAATAGTAAACTATTATTAAAATTATTAAGAAATGGAAGTAATAAGCACAAATCAGATTGTAGACCCAAATGCTCAACAGCCTTTAACGGGTAAATCTTTAACATTTTTACAAAATGCTTTGCGTAAAGATGATGCCGGGATTATACAAGCATTAGTAACAAAAATAGTAGGTAGTTATTCGTTAATTGTTCCTTATGTTATTGATGGATGTGTATTATCTGATAGTAATAAGGATGTAACAAACGGTACTTTGTTTTATGGTGGCAAGTTTTATGAAGTTGTAGGAGTAAATGGAACTACAAATGTAGCTCGTTTTATTTTAACTAAAAGTCAAGACATAACTGCTGACCCTGTTACATTTACTGATGGTTCAAGTAAAAACGTGCACGATATTTATAAATACGTTGCTACTGATGTTGCTAGTGGTGGTGATTTTATAGCTACTGATTTAGTTTATTTGGCTAGTGTTACTGGTAAAATAAACAACGATGTGCAATCGTCTACTCAAAATACAACATCTACAAGTTTTGCAGATTTAACAAGTGGCACAGCTAGTACATACACTACACCTAATGACGGTAAGACTAGAACATGGTTAATATTATATTCTGGAACTGTTTATTTTTCAGGTTCTACTGGAGATGGGGGTAAAGCTAGGATTTACAATGCAACCAGCTCAACAGTATTACATTTAAAAGAATCTTATATGGATATTGTAGTTACAAATGTTGATTTAGCAATTATGGATATTAACTGTCAAAAGATTGTATCATTAGCCCCAAACACTACTATTAAAATACAAATAGCTTCTACAAATGGTGGGGGTATTGATTTTAAAAACAATAGTTTTGTTATGGTAGAGTTATAAATTTCCCATTTTTCAATCTATATCATCCGGGTAAAACCTCCCAGCGTATTTTATTTCATTTTCAGTTAAATTTTTGAATATATCTAAATACTCAGCTTGTTGATTTGCTGGGATATTCTCTTTTAACCAATTATCAACTATTTGCCTTACTCTTTCAGCTTTACATTGCCCTGCTTTTATACAATGAACCGTAAATAAAGCAAAGTTTCTACGGTTAGGATAGCCAGTATATCTCATTAACTGCCTTTTTTTTAAAGCTCTCTTTGTGGATTCTGCTACTTTTTTAACTGCCATGTTTTATTAGTTTCTACAAATATAATAATTATTTTAATTACACTAACAGTCTCCTAACTAACTCTCAAAAATTTTTTTCAAATCTAACTTAGTAGTGTGATTTACGAGTACACATTAAACCCAGATTCAGAATGTCCTATCATGTTAATTGATAGACATATTGGAATGGATGATGAAGATGGTAGAGGTGTAATGGCCGACCAATTCTGCCGTGAATTATTGTTCCTTGACACTTTAAATAAGAAATGTATTGACATTTGGATTAATTCACCGGGTGGCACTATTTCAGATGGGGAACAAATCTACGGAACAATCCTAAAAACTAAAACAAAGGTAAATACCCACAACGTTGGTATGGCTGCTAGTATAGCAGGTGCTATATACTTAGCTGGTCGATCTCGTTTCATGTGTGATTATGCAAAGTTTATGATGCACCCTGTAAGTGGTGGAGATTATGAATCTCGTATAGCTTTTGAAAACTCAGTTGTTAAAATGCTTTCATCTCGTAGCGATATGACTGAGGAACAAGTAAGAGCATTAATGCAAAAAACAACATGGTTAAATGCTGAAGATTGCAAGGCCATAGGGATATGCACAGAGATTGAATTATCAAATGATTTTAACAGAATGCGTCAAGTTTCTAATGTAAGTGATGCAAGAGAGTTATACAATTCTTATAAAAGTATAGTTAACAACGCTATTAAAACTAAAACAAAAAAAACAATGAATAAAATCGCAAACAAATTCAACATTGATGCTAATGATTCAGACTTTGAATCTAAAGTAATGAGTAAGGTTGAAGAAATCGAAGCGCAAAATAAAATTGCATCTGATAAAGTTGCTGAAGCTGAAAAAGCATTGAATAAAGCTAAAGCGGATTATGATTCTTTAAAAGCTGATTACGATAAGTTGAAAAACGAAGCTGAAGCTGAAGCTACTGCTAAAGCTGAAAAAGAAGCTGAAGAGTTAAAAAACAAATCTACTGAATTAGTAAACAGTTTAGTAAAGCTTGGCAAAATCGAGAACAAAGCTGAGTTAATCGAAAAGTTTGTGAATAAAGCGTCTGCTTCTAAAGAAGCTTTTGAAGATGTAAAAGAAACATTTGAAGCTATCCCTGCTAAAGTTAGAGGTGCTAACATGACTAATATGTTAGATACTACACCTCACTCTTATACAGCACAGGATATCAACAATGCAATGGATAAAAAAAGAAAACAAATAAAGTAATAACAATAAAAACCAAAAACAGAAAACATGGCTGGATTTAATTTTTCACCGAACACTTATGCAGGTCAAGCTGCCGGGCAATTTATGTTAGCTGCTATTACAGGAGCTGATATGATTAACGGTGGAAACTTGTATATCAAAGAAACCAAATCAAATAAATACGTATTACCAACTTGGCAGCATACTTACGACCAGTTCGTACAAGACCCTGCTGCAACTCCTACACCGGGAGCAGGTACAATCAATGTAGGTGAGCGTTATTTAAACTTAGGAGAGTATTTGATTTACCAAGAGTTTAATCCGCAAGACTATGCAGATCATTGGTTTGCAAAAGATATGCCTGAGTTATTATTAGACAGAGGTTTACCTGTTGAAGCTAACTCAGTTATTTTGTATGAGATTTTCCGTCAAAATGCAAAATACTTAAACAAGTTAATTAATAATGGTGATACTACATTAACTTCTAACATGAAGTATATTGATGGATTAATCACTAAGATGGCAGCGGATTCTGCTGTTACAAAGATTGGTTCACCAGTAGCTTTAACTAATGCTAATATTGTTAGTGCAGCATTAGACCCATTATATTCTGCTTTACCGGATGCGTTGAAATTTAACCCTGATGTTAAATTCTACATGGGATATACAGACTTCGCTAAGTTTGAAGAGTATCAACGTAACCAAACTTACAAAGGTATTGATGTTACTCGTATGGGTGTTGATTCTTACCGTGGGCATAAGATTGAGAAAATTGCAGATTTACCTGAGAACTCAATCTACGTAGCTAAAGGTTTACCAACAATGGAATCTAACTTATGGATGGGAGTTAACTCTACATCTGATGAAAACAACATCAAATTAGCTCCATTACAAGCTAACTCTGATTTATGGTTCGTAAAAGCTAAAATCAAAGTTGACGTTAACTACGTATTCCCGGCAGAGGTTGTTCTTTACAAATACTAAAATTAATTACAATGGGGGTGTAAAAAGCCCCCTATTTAAAAACTCAAAAAACAAAAAACAAAATGAAAAAATTTATCTTTTCAATCATAGCAATTTTAGCAGTAACATTTGTATCTGCTCAATCAACTAGCCCAAGATTTGGAACGGCTAAAAATCAAGATAATACTTACCGTGCTTTAACATTGGGAGCTACTACTGTAACACCTACTAGCACGTTGGTAACATTACCTGCTCAAACTAAATTTACAAACATTGTAACTGTTGCTAGTACTTCTTTAAGTCCAACATTTACGGCTAATGTTTCAAGTTCTTATTTAGGAGATCAAATGAAAGTATTAGTAGCTGCTAATAGTGCAGGAACTAGAACAATTACACTTTCTACAAATTTAATATGTACAGCCACTACTCAAACAGTTGCAGCATCCAAAAAAGCAGCCTTTACTTTCTTATTTGATGGCTCTAAATGGATTGAAACTTCGAGATGTGTTGAACCTTAATAATTAAAAAATGGATTACAAAAAAGCATTAGCAGAACATCCAACAGCAAAGGAGGTTCATGTAAACGAAAACGGAGAGTTTTTATTCTGCCCAGCTAAAGGAGTTCATGCTTCATTTGGTGAGTTCAAAACTTACAAAAAAGAAGATGTAGAATCATTAGATGGGTCTCCAAAAAACGGCAAAAAGAAATAGTATAAATGAAATACTACACCTCTGATAATTGTATATACATAAACCCAGATTTAGAAGCCTTAAAAAAGCATTGCATTAGTTCGGGGGTTAAGTTATATGATGAAAACAAAAATGAAATTGAATTAAAACCAAAAAAAACTAAATAAATGTCATTACCGGGCGTAAATATAGCACTAGGTCAAGGAGGATTAGGACAAGCAGGTCAATCATTTGACAAATACAGTTGTCTTATTGCTTACTACAAAGAATCAGCAGTTGTTACTGCTTATAATGGAATTGGTGATGCTGTTTATAATAGCATTCAAGATGCTGAAACTGACGGAGTTGTAAATACTTATACGGATGCCACAGCAGCTACAAGTTCTCAAACAGTTACTAATAAAGGAGCAGCAGGTGATATTGTTGATATTGCTTTTACTTCTTTTGATGGAACTGTTATTTCATTATGTACTTATACTGTTGTATCTGGAGATTCTACAGTTATATTATTAGCTACTTCATTAGTTGCTGCTATCAATGCAAGAACTTATTTAACTGGCTTTAGTGCTACAGTAGGCTCTAGTGGTGCTTTTACTATTACAGCTCCTAAAAAATTAGGTATTTACCCTAACTCTAAATCAGTTGTAAATACTATTACAGGTACAGTCGCTATTACAAATAATGCTTTTTCTGGTGGTACTAAATCATGGTTAGCTTTATGGCATTATCAAATATCTGAGTATTTCAGAAAAGCTACAGCTCCTTTGTATTTCTCAATTAAATTTGATGATTCTGCAAATAGTGTATCTGCTTTTAATACTCAATTAAAATCTGATATTGCAAGTGTAGCTAATGCTTGGGAGGGTAAAGCAAGACGTTACGGTATTTTAGCAAATGGACGTACTTTTGCTACTTCTACATTAGATGCTGTAAAACAAGCTAGAACTACTTTACAAGGTTTATATATTCCGGCTTCATTCTTTATTGTTTCTGATAATACAGGAACAGCATTAAGCTCTTTAAGTAATTTAAGTGCTTTATCTGATGATGGCGTATTCTTTATTGAGGGTCAATCAGGATCAGGAATTGGCTATCAAATTAGTAAAACTTGCATTCAGGCTTGTGGCTCAGTTGGTTTAGCTTTAGGTGTTAAATCTGCTGCTGCAATTAGTCAAAGTATTGCAGAGGTTGGAGCGTTCCAATTATCTGACGGTACAGAATGCGAAACAGCCGTGTTTTTAGATGGTACTGCTTTTGATATTTCAAACACTTCATTAAATAATCAGTTAAATGATTATGGTTATATTTTCTTAAGAAAGTTCGCTAATGCTACAGGGACTTATTTCTCTAACTCAGTTGGAGCAGTTAGCCCGGCAAGTGATTATAAGTACTTAGAAAATGTAGAAACTATTGATAAAGCTGTTAGAGGTGTTTACGCAAGTATTTTACCATTATTAAACAGTAGAGTTACTTTAAATAGTGATGGTACATTAAGCAAACAGGCTATTGCAGCGTTTCAAAGTGCAGCAGGATATCCATTAACACAGATGGCTATTGATGGTGATTTAAGTCAAGACCCTTCAACAAATGGAGGTATTGTTGTAAGCACTACAGAAGTGGTAAGCACTACAGGTAAAATTCCAATCACAATTAAACTAATCCCTATCGGAATAGCAAGACAAATTGAAATAACAATAGGATTTGTAGCAAAAATTTAAAATAAAACATGGCAGCAGTATTAATAAACGGAGTTAACTACTCATGGGCAAACTTAAATAACATCGCTTTTGGTGTTCCTGTAATTGGAATTAAAGCTATTAGCTACTCACGTAAGCAAGTTGCAGATAATAACTACGGATGGGGGCAAGAGCCTACATCTATTGGTTATGGAAACATTACTTATGAGGGTAAGATTACAGTTTACAAGGATTGGTGGCAGTCTGTAATTAATGCAGCTCCAAATAAAGACCCTTTTCAAATTGCACCTTTCGATTGGACTATTTCATTTGCTAACTTTTTAAATGGGGCGCAAGTACCTCCGATCACAGAAACTTTAAAGAACGTACGTTTTTTAGAAGATAACTTAAACGCTAATCAGGGCGATACATCTTTAACTATTGACATTCCATTTATTTGGGCAGGTAAAGTAACTCAATAATTATGACAACAGAAGAAATTGCAGCAAAGGAAGCTGAGTTAATAAAAACTGAAGCAGAGCATGATGCTCGAATGAAAAACGAGTATAAGGCTATTTTAAAAGCAGAGCATACAGATGAACAAGGCACAGTTCACAAATGCTATTTTAAAAAGCCGTCCAGAATGACTATAGGTTTAGCTATGGCTGAAATTGAAAAAAATGTTGTTCAGGCTTGTGAGTATGTGTTTATTGATTCGGTTATAAGAGAGGTATCGGATGTAGATTATTTTATGAATAATGACGAGGTGTTTATGGGGTTAATTCCTAAACTTCAATCTCTTGTCCTTGTAAAAAAAAGCACCTTTACGACCTTATAGCAAAAGAGGGAGCAAATTTAAGCAACGAAAATAATGCAATAGGTCGGGATACTGCTCTATTGCATTTTTATTTTAAGGAAAACCCAGATGATTGGAGCGATGAGAAATACGCAATATGCAGAGCTAGGTTATATTATGCACTAAATACTACAGCACATAAATTTATTTAATGGCACAGGATAAAATAGAAATAACAGCCGAGTTAAAAGACTTAATAAGTGGGCAGTTTCAAAAAATTAACGACCAAGTTAATAAACTAGAAAACTCTTTAAAGTCTGTTGATGATGTAGGTTCAAAATCTGGTAAAGGCGGATTTTGGAATATGGATATGAATTTAATGGCAGGTGTTACTGCGGGTAATTTATTATCTAATGCTATTTCAAATGCTGGGAATGCTGTTTTAGAATTTGGGAAAGATAGTATAAGGGCTTTCGGTCAACAGGAACAATTTTTAACTTCTTTAAAAACCATGTTTCATGGAAATATAGAAGAGGCTGAAATGCTTAACGGGCAATTACAAAATTTTGCAAAAAAAACACCATTTGAATTAACGGAAATCCAAGATGCTACAAAAATGATGATTGCTTATGGTAGTACATCAGGAAGTGTAGTGAATGAAATGAGGATGTTGGGAGATATTTCTTCTGGTGTTGGTGCACCATTAAAAGACATAGCTTATTTATATGGTACACTAAGAACTCAAGGACGAGCTTATACGCAAGATATAAGACAGTTTACAGGAAGAGGTATACCTATCATACAAGAATTAGCAAAACAATTTAAAGTTTCTGAATCCGCTGTTATGAATTTAGTGGAAAAAGGAAAAGTTGGTTTTCCAGAAGTTGAAAAAGCTTTAAAGTCTATGACAGAAGCAGGAGGGCAATTTTCTGGAATGATGGACGAGCAATCTAAAACTTTAAACGGTCAAATATCAAATTTATCAGATGCTTGGGAACAATTAAAAGTTGGAATAGGAAGCTCACAAAGCGGAATATTGAAAAATACAACTCAGTGGGCTTCTGACATGGTTAATGCTATGAATAGGTCTTTTCAAAGAACAGAAACTATAAAAACTAGCATAACCAAATTTGGAGGTAATAATACAAGTTATTTAGGAGGTTCAATTCAAACCCAAGAAAACCTAGAGGCATTAGCTGACATGGTTAATAATAGTGTCGTTGCAGCTCAATCTTCTAAAGAAAGTGCAGTTAAGCAAATGGGATTTTTACAATCATTATTAAAGGTTAAAGTAGGTGATTATCAAAAAGCATTACCGGGAATGAAATCTGAAGCTGATTTCTCTTATGAAGGAGGTAAAAGAACAAATGAAATATCCGTAATAAGACAGGCTATAAGAGAGATTAACCAATCAATGAAAAGCTTTAATAAGGTTAAAGATAAAGAGGGCAAAGATTCAGCAAAAACAGAATCTAAAGCATCTGATTTAGAAAAAGTAGCAAAGGCAAATCGACCTACTCAGGTCAATATAAATATTGAAAATTTAGTAAGAGAATACACAAACGAATTTAACACGGCAGCAGAAGCTTTAAAAATGACACCTGAAACAGTTGCAAGGGTGTTACTCGGTGCAGTTAATGACATATCAACTTTACAATTTGGTTCATAATGATTAGTCCAATAAGTCCAGCATTACTAGCTAAAACATTTGGAGTAAATGCGCTCCAAACTGACATATACAAGGGTAAAATAAGAGGTGAAAATCCAGATGTTTCACCAATAAAGAGAATAAGCTCTTTAGGAACTTCTATTTTTTCAGATTTAAAGTTTGCGGATGCTTATAAAAAAACATCTACAGGTACTCAGTTAATTACTCATAAGTTCCCAATAGATACCGTTTTAATCGATGTAAGCCAATCTAAAAATATTGTAAAAACTCAAATATCCGGCAGAGATGGAACTATTAAGGAGTATTTGGGAATGGGGGATTATCAAATAAGCATCAAAGGCATTATTGCAGGGGCTAGGGGAGTTTACCCGGTTGAAGCAGTTGATAATTTATTAGAGTTCTTAACCTTAAATTTTAGTGTCGGGATTATTTCAACATACCTAAATGAAAGATATAACATTGATGAGATTGTAATAATTGATTATGATGTAAAGCAAAACAATGGCGAGTATAATATGGCAAAGTTTGAAATAACTGCTATTAGTGATTACCCGGTAGAAGTTTTAATACAACAGCAAAAGTCGAGTAGTGGAGGTGGTAATGGACAAATGAGATCACTATTTTAATGTTTACAGTAATACAAAAAATAACCATAACCCAAGTTAGTACAAGTCAATATCCTGACAGGGATAAGATATTTGTATTTGATTTTGTCAATACTATTGAGATTAGCTCTACTTGGTCGCATTTAACTGATACAATGAGGATAGTGCTACCTAGAAAAATATATTTTTTAGATGAAAGCACAAATACAAAATTAACATGGGATGATGTGCAAGTTTACGGAAATCCCGAAAAAGCACCGATATTATTAAGAGGGGATAAAATAGATGTTGAGTTTGGTTATAGCTATTATAAAAATAAAAGCGTAACGGATTTTGACCGAAGCAATATTATTGATAATTCGGTTAATAGATTTTCTGGTTACATAACCAAAATTAACAACAGAATGCCTATTGAATTGGAATGTGAGGATAATATGTACGCTTTAAAACAAACATTAGTGCCTAATAAAGAGTGGAATACCTCTAGTACTTACACAATGGAAATGATGTTAAAGGATATGATGTCTGGTAGCTCTTTTAATGATGTGGCAAATTTTACAATTAAAACAGATAACTACAAGCATAACATTAGCAAGTTTATAACTTATAATGTAACAATGGCGCAAGTATTAGACCAGTTAAGAAGATACTACCATTTAGAAAGTTTCTTTAGGGGTAATGAGTTACATTGTGGTGTTATAAGATACTATCCTGAAGAAAGGCAAAACCACATCTTTAACTTTCAAAAAAATATCATATCAGATAATATGGTATACATGAGAGATGATGATATTAGAATTGGGATAGTGGCAAAGTCAATAAATAAAATTGAATTAGTTGAAACCAACTCGGCAGGTAAAAAAAAGACAAGACACAAAGAATTAAAGGTAACTGTTGGTGATAAGGATGGGGAGCTAAGAACGTTATTTTTTACCGATATTGATTCTGAAGCTGAACTAAAAAAACAAGCTGAAGCAAAACTACCATTTTTAAAATACGAAGGTTTTAGAGGTTCATTTACAACATTTGCCTTACCTGCTGTTAAACATGGCGATACTGTTCAATTAGTTGATGAAATAGTAACAGAGCGTAACGGCACTTATTTAGTAAAAGAAGTTAAACCTATTTGTGGTGTTGGAGGTGGTAGGCAAATTATAACATTGGATATAAGAGTGGACGGTTTAAGTCATGATCAGTTACTTAAATTTCAAGAAAATGGACTCTAATCAAGAAAGCTCAAATTATAGAGATATTATTTATGCTATTAGAAAGATAGCAGGAGTAGATGGGTTAAAAAAAGCATCTTTTTTGACTGGAACTGTTACTAAGGTAAATGAGGATGATAGAACTTGTGATGTAGATATTAAACTTGGGGATAGTGCCGAAAGCTTAACAGGGGTAAAATTATCTGTTAATCCAAACGATGGATTTATTTTAATCCCGGCAAAAGATAGCGATTTACTGATTTGCTTAATGTCAGATAATAGCCCTTATATGATTTCGTGTGAGGATATTGATAAAGTAATTTGTGTAATTGATTCAAATAATAAATATGAATTTGATAGTAATGGTTTTATAATAAACGATGGCAATAATGGTGGTTTAATTAATATCACTCAGCAAGTAACAAAATTAAATTTATTAGTTACACAGTTAAATACTCAACTAGCATCCATATCCGCTGCAATAGGTTCTTTGGGCGGTTCTTATGTTCCTGTACCATTAAGTTCATTTATACAAACTGATTTTGAAGATACAAAAGTAAAACACTAACAACATGGCAAAAGATTTAAAAGTAGATGAAAATGGCGATTTATTAATAGTAAATGGTGATTTTGTTATTACAGATAGCGACCAACAGCATAATTACGACATTATAGCATCTTCACCGGGCGATTGGAAAGAATACCCTTTAGTTGGTTTTAATCCTATGAAATACATTAACAGCAGAGCCACTCCTGCTGAGTTAAATCAGGCTGCTAAAATTCAATTACAAGCCGATGGATGCTCAAATATTAAGGTCAATTTAAGCATTGATAACAACAATAAAATAACTGGCGAAGTTTATGGAGTTAGGTTATAGGGTAAAAGACAATCAAGATATGTTTAGTGTGTCTAATCTGTTATTAAACGGATTAGATAATATCGTATTTGGATTAGTAAAACCTAGCAATAAAAGCCTTATAAGCACATTAACACCTTTAGAGGTATTGACTTATGATGATTCGTATGAGATTGTTAATATCATTCAAATAGGATTAAATGAAGTAAAAGCATCTACGCAATATAAAGTTGAAGGATTAGAAAATCAGAGTACGTTTGATGTATGTTTAATGAACTATGGAAACTTAGATAATTTATTTAAGATGATTAGCGATAACACTAACATTGTTAGTGTAACAGACATAGATGCAGCTTACAAAACTTTTACCTTAGATAGCAATAAAGTAAACAATAATTACATCAAAAATACGATTGTAAAAAAGGGTTATTCTTTTGGAACTATCGATAAGAAAAATATTAAAGCTTGGATTTTAGACTTTGGTTATTGGGATGATTTGAGATTATGGATTGATGTAAAAACTTGGATTGATTAATGAGTACAGTAGGACAAATAAGTAACGGAGAAAGTGGTTTATCCGCAAGAACAAAACTAAATTTAGTTATTGATAGAACAACTGTATTTGATACTTCGGCTAATTTTACGTCAAACAATCCAACTTTAAATACAGGGCAGATAGGTGTTGAAACTGACGACTTATTGACTGTTCCAAAATTTAAAATAGGTGACGGTGTTAATGATTGGAATACTTTGCCTTATGCTAATATTATAATACCAACAAAACATAAAGAAACATTTACATATTCTGGTTCACCATTAACAATGGCTAATTCATGCTCTTTTATGTACTCTTTAAATTGGGGTAATTTATCTTTAAATGAGGGCGTAGATTATTCTTTTTCTGGAACAACATTAACAATTTTAAACACAAATATTAATAACGGAGATTTACTATATGCAACTTATGAATAAACTAACTACATTATTATTAATAATTAGCTCTGTAGGATTAGGGCAAGTTAAATTAAATCAAATTGAAAAAGCAATGGCTGGAGCTGGTCAAACAGTTATTACAAATAGTTTAGGCGTATTAACATATACACCAGCAACACCAACAAGTACAGTAATACCAACTTTACAGGATGTGATTGATAATAACCCACATTTAAACGGTACTATTTACAGCCCTGATAATAATACTTCCATATCTGTAAGTGATTTAAATTTAGGATTAAATACGGACGGTTTTTTAAATTTAGACGGAAATTTTGTTAGTATTAATGGTGTTAAAGCTGCAACCGTAAATGATTTACCAACTATAACAAGTGGTACAAATATAACAGTAAGTGGAACTACACCAAATTACACGGTTTCAGCAACAACACCAACTTTAACAGTGGTTAATGGTACATTAAGCGGTTCATATCCTAC
>ERZ724522.680-NODE-680-length-20754-cov-25.303493_pt1 | contig 20754 bp, 26 predicted proteins | sample MGYA00376055_ERZ724522 | MGnify/ENA primary metagenome ERZ724522 (study PRJEB28724, sample SAMN07190884) | wastewater metagenome | isolation source: effluent of sewage treatment plant in Hong Hong | place: Hong Kong | collected 2016-03-17 ...
GGCAAGGTTTTAGTGTTTGGAGCCGGCACTGCAGGGGCTGACCTAATCGGAACTATAACTAACGTTTCGGGCCAGAACATTACGCTAGACGTTTCGTCTGGAACCGCTGTGACCAACGTGAAGGTCATTGTGTTCAACCGCACTCTGAATGTGTCGGTTCGCAAGGTGTATAACAACCAACAAATGCCCGCAGTCAAGCCTATTAGCGGCGGAGCAAACTACAACACCAGCCTGGCCGCAACAGAAGGTGAAGTAACAATTAACGCTGGATCAGAGCTTTCCTACGGTAAGGTTGTGAGCGCGGACGTGTACTTCGCTTACAGAGCCCTGCGTACGGACCTGGCAAACAGAGTGCTAACCCTAAACGACATACTGGATGTTGAAGGACAACTGGGTGTTCTGTCTGACCGTAACCCCCTGGCCCTAGGCTGTCAGCTGGCCCTTGCCAACACTACCGGCCGCGTGAGAGCCATAGCGGTTTCGAGCAATGACCTGGCTGGTTATCAAGCTGCGTTTGAATACGCAGAAGGGGAACGCCTGTATTTCATCGTGCCTCTGACTCAGGACGAAGCGATCATAGCAGCCCTTAAGGCTCACGTTGAACAGCTAAGCACTCCGGCGAACGCCGCCTGGAGAGTAGCCCTGGTTAACACGGCTATCCCGCTGCAACAGTACATCGGCTCAGCCACGCCGGACGCTCCCAACAGCAATGGCGGCAACAACGCCGTTACTCTAATCTCTGGCAAGTACGTTCTGACCTCTTCAAACTCCACTTTCATAACTGACGGTGTAGCTGCAGGTGACACGGTGTACTTCACCGCCGCCACTCCGAACGGACAAGTCGGTGGACATAAGGTCCTGGAAGTGGTTTCTAACCAACAACTGGTGCTGCAGACCACTACTCTATCGACCGGTGTGAGCTTCTACATTTCCCGCTCGATGAGCAAGACCCAAAGCGCTGCTGCTGTGGCTGCTGCTAGCACCACCTTCGGTAGCCGGAGAGTGTGGCACATCCAGCCGGACATCGTCGGAGTGACGATTGACGGAGTGGTTAAGTTTCTGCCAGGTTACTACCTGTGCTGCGGCTTGGCCGGTATGGGTGCTGGATTTCCGGTTCAACAAGGCTTCACCAATATTGGAGTTGCTGGTATCTCGGATCTGCAACATTCTAACTTCTACTTCTCCAAGGCTGAACTCAATGCCATGGCGGAAGCGGGTACATGTTTGTTCGTACAGGACACTCAAGGGGGTATCCCTTATGTTCGCCACGAACTGACAACTGACATGACGGTGCTGGAGTACAGAGAAATTCTGATCGTAAAGAACTGGGACTTCCTGTCCTACTACTACTACGACCGTCTAAAGGGCTTCATCGGCTCCTGGAACATCACGCCGGACACTCTCAACACGGTGAGACAGACTCTGGTAGCGAGTTCAGAGTTGATGAAGACCAAGAAGCTGCCGAAGATTGGAGCTCCCCTGCTGAGCTACAAGATCAACAAGCTTGAGCAGAATCAGTACAACAAGGATAACGTCGACGTAGAACTCCAAGTAGGCTTGGTCTACCCGTTGAACTACTTGAGCCTGTACCTGATCATATAAGTCACTGTACCCGAGACTCTTAGGTATTAACGTTTAAAGGAACAAATTATGGCCGTAAATAAAGCCGACGACAAACTAGGTACAGTCCGAGAGGCTGGGTATAGCACCGCTTGGGACTTTAAGGGGGAGTACGTCTCTGACCTTAAAGAAGATGGGTACGAGCGATTTTCGCAGTATTCGGCGACCCCGGATACCACCATCCTATTCGCTGGGCCTGCCCGGTTCACGGGCTTAGGTGGTAACACTGCAGACCTGCTGCCTATCGGTCTGGTAGATGGCATTCAGATGCAGATGTCTCCTCAGCTCCAGCGTTTGTTTGAAATTGGATCAAACCGCAGCTTCTTCACCAGAGGTAAAACCGCGCCCACGGTTAGCTTCTCCAAGATGCTAGCAGACCAACAGAACATTCTTCGCTCTCTAACCAACAACGCCTATAGACCTGAGATGAACATCGACGGGGCTAAGGGGCCTGGAGCGGATTCTCCGAACCCGGATATCATGCTGAATCTGGACTCAGAGTATTTCGCAGTTCCTTTCGGCCTACTATTGGTTATGAAGACTCGAGGCGGTAACGGCGGTAATGGAAAGATTCTGTCAGCCTCGTACCTAGAATACTGCATGTTCAGCGGACTTCAATTCTCCGTGGCTTCTCAAGCTCCGGTGATTATGGAAAACGTTGGTATTGAATTCGACCGAGTGGTACCCGTCAGCCTGACCAACTAACCCAATTTCCTCAACTAGGATAAAATACTCCATGGAGCAATCCTTGGAGTATTTTTTTATCTATGACTGTATTTTCCTCTCCATACCGACATGACCCCAACTACCTGGAGGGGACCGTCACAACAGTAGACTCTCAACGTTTCGTGTGTTCTATACGAACCATAAAAGGGGCATTTCTGCATGAAGTGGGTTGGTTGATTCCGACTGGAGGTGCGGGTAGCGCGGGAGTTCACGTAGCCCCGTCACCCGGAGACCAAGTTGTTATATTCACGGGATTGACCTATCCGATAATCGTAGGGTGTCTCCCTAAATTAGGGTTGCCCTCAACCAGCCTGTCGTCGGCTACCGGACAAGGTAAAACCGCCGATACAGGCAATGCGACCAACATGAAGAACGGCTTTACCTCCAACCCCGATAAGCCCGAAGATTTTGTGCAGGGAGATTTTGTTATTAGTCGGGGGCGAGGCAGTCTCATCGCTATTCTTCGAAATGGCACTTCTATTCTGAAAGCCTCCACTCTAGCGCAAATAGTTGTCTCTCGATTTAATGACCTGGTTAGAGTCGTGGCTAGGAACTGGGAAAGGTTCTCCGACGTAGGTCAGCAGACCGCTGCTAACGTCAAGGGGCGGCTCTACGAGTTCATGGGGTGGGATAGGAACTTGGGGAGGTCCAAGAACGGCGTATACGAGCTTAAGGACGTGATTGGCGACGTGGCTGCGGGGGAGGTACTACTAGGCGAGCCAAACCCATCTACGGTCGTTCCGGGGCCTGACAGCCGGGTCCGTAAGTACTGGCTAACGGATCATGCCGGAAATACTCGTATGATTGAGACCCTGGAGGAGAACGGAACGGTCACTTTCAGGATTCAAGACGTTCCAAACACCAGCTTCTCAACGGAAACCAGTACCACTGCCACTAAGACAACTAGAGTACAATCTCCGTCTTCTTTCTCTGAAATTACTATAACCCCAGCGGCGATAACCCTTAACCACAACGGTGCCGGAACTACGGTTCTAGATTCAGCAGGAATACGGTCTAACTTCTCAGGTCATTTCGTTAACATCGACTCCTCCGGCGTTCACATGGGTTGACCTTCAAGAGGCTAAAAAGAGTCTCCCTTTCGGGAGACGCTTCCTTTCGATCCTATTTGGTAGGTTTGTTGTCCACGATCAAGTCGGCCTTCGACCAATCTTGATTCTTATAGGTAGTAGAGACACTCAAGAACTTCTCCCGGTTGAAGTTGAGTGGACCCCCTTGGGTAGGGGGCATACCAGGCCGTTTGCATTACTGCATTTGGGCCTTCTCTGTGACTACGCGTGCTCCTCGTACGCTGTCATATTACTTATACCAAATTATCCCTTGTATCACCAAGGGACCTCTTGAGAGGTTGCTGCCTCTGTCGGGGTCGATAGTTCCTCGTTGTTTGCTACAGCTTGTTGTAATTGTTGTGAAGTAGACGCTAGCGTTACAAAGGTCTCTTTGAGCTTTTGGTCCGCTAGTGCAAGTTTGAGCTTACCTGAATACTTGGCACCTAGTGGGCCATTTAACTGCTGCATCCAGTTGAGCTTACCTGCTATGTGACTCGCAAAGAGTCCGGGCTCTAATCCACTCTTCTGTGCCTCGGTCTCGAGCCCGTGGACACCGATGTTGTGGACTATAGCTCTGAGTCGTTGCCGTTCTCTCTTCAGCAAATTGGTTTTCTTGTTTACCACTACACCGCAGACGTATTGTCTACGGTTGGCCTTCATCACCTTCGTCTTCTGGTGATTTACTCGAAATCCAGTTGAGGTAATTGCCTCTCGGATTACTGCCAGTACCTCGCCAACATTGAGGGCGGGGTTGTTGCTGGATACCGTGACGTCATCCGCATAGACGCTTAGCGTCAGGTTATTTGCGTCACAGTACGATTTGAGTATAGGGCCGAATGTCAATGCCGTTATGAGGTTGGCCAGCTTGGGACTGGTCAGGGCACCCTGAGGCATGAACGCCTTGAAGGTGCAAAGTTCTGACAGTGTTCTGGCAGGTTTTTCGGCGAACCCCCAGCCCAGGAAAGCAGCGTTAAGTCTGTCTTGCTTAATGCTGTGGAAGAAATCCTTTATGTCAACGCTAAGGATTACTTGTTTCTCTACATGCAGTTGCGCCATTTGAGGGATCGACTTGTTCTTCTCAAACGCGTATATGTAGTCCGGGATCTCAATCTTTTCTAGGATGTTTTTTAGTATCCTATATTGGACAATCCGCATTAAGGAGTCCGGATTGTGCAAGTGCCGATAGGTCCCATTCTTCTTCTTGATCGATAATAGCGAGTAATGCTTCTGTTTGTCGAGTCCAAGCCAGGTCAGCATCTTGGCGTTCTTGAGTTTCAAGAGCGTCGCTAGTTCCTGGTTTGTTTCCACCGAGAACGGCCGGTTTGGCTGGCTCGGGGAGAGTGTTGGAGTCGACGGAGCTGGTAGTAGTAGTTGTGGTTCCGCCGTTATCGCTATTTCTGTATTGTGTGCTGACATTCACTCTTCCTCTTAGGTAATCGCTGATTTCTAGTCTGTATAGGTTTCCATTATAGGTTACGTACCCTGTTACGGGGTCAGGGGGTAATCCATAGATATCTACAAACGGTCCTCGTCTATCACCTAATTTGACTTTGTAGTAGTCAAAGCCTGAACCTTGCTGAATCGCTATCGTGTTGGCTGTAGCCTCCAACGTGGGTTTCGATAATTTTGGTCCTGCGACCGTAGTCATGAATGCCTTTCTTCTCTTACGCCCCAGCCGGTGCGGTCTGGGCTGCGTCGTATGCGTTGATAATGTGGGTCAACACTTGAATTACCACTGTTAGCACACGGATTGCGGTCTTGAGAAAATTAAAAAACGCCATGGTAGGAGCTCCCTTAGTTATTTATGTAATGATCCAAACTCCGAGTGAGTTCTAGATCATAGTAGTTATACCAAAAAAGAAAAACTTCTTTACCTAAAAAGAAAGGGGATTCGTAAGGTCCTCTTTCTTTTGCAAGGTCAAAGCCCCACTCTGAGGATCTCGTAGCTCTCGTAGTCTTTGACAACTACGACATACTTGCGCAGAAGCTTGGCGATGTCGGAAAAGGGCACGCCTGCATCGTTCAAAACAGACAATGTGACCCAGCCGGCCACAAGCCCTGTATCTGTGGGGGCAAACACCCTACGTTGGATTTCTTCCGGTAGAGCCATTCCTTCCAGCTGTACCTTATTGAATGCCATGCCCTCTTGACTGCAGCGATATCGTTGGGCAGTATAGGCTGGAAGATACGTTGAGTACAGTCGAGAGGTGTCCTGAAGACTCGCATAAGCCCAAGACCCTCCCTTGGCATAAGCCAGGAGGTTCAAAAGCCCGCGTTGTTTCTCCAAGTGACAAAGGACGCCGAGGCAACAGTAGCCGGGATCAACAGGGGTAGTTTCATCGCCTCGAAGAGGTTTTGGGTCATTAGACCTCAGTAGTAACCCCTTCGTTTGCCGAAAGACGCCTCCCTCCAAGGCTTCCACCCAGTCTGTCAGATCACCCTCCGTCATGTGAATTACCGACGAGAAAGTATTTCCCTGGCACCGAAAGGCCCTTTCGAGAACATTCCGGACGTCGGGGGTCAAACTTGGATCGTCGAGGTTCATGTGAGCTCCTCGTAGAAAGGGACGATGACGATGTGTTCTTCCAGAAGGTCCGCTAGTACCGGAAAGGGGACTTTGAGGTCGTTGAATACGCTGAGACGTCCCACCCTCGGCAGGGTTCTAAAACGAGGAACCTTGGGAGCCAGCTCGGAGAATACCGAGTTCGATAGCCTTACGTCTGGCCCAGAGTAGTCAGTTTTGTAAAGATCTCTCTGCCGGGGTGTCAGCATGGTGTCTTGCCATTGTCCTTTGGGGTCCCGGTAATAGTGGTAGGAGGTCTCTAGAAGCCCCTTTCGGGCGTCCAATTCGCACTTCACGCCGAGTACACAATACGACCCCGACGGAGACTGCAGCTTACCAAATCCTTGTTTGAATTCCCCGGATCGGAGGGCTTTGACCCATTCGTCCAAGTCCTCCCGGGTTAGAGACATCCTTGAGATGTCGCTCGAGAAATAATAGTCCATACTTGCCTCATCAACATAGGGGTTACTTGGGATATTCCGGAATCACCTCGATGGCTTTTTCCAGGACGTCGGCTATCTGGCTGAACGAGAGTTCTAGAGTATCGTTGAGATAGGGTAGGGTTATGGAGTCCGGATTCGTAACCGGAAACACATGCTGAGAATGCATTTCCTGATGTTTTGGAGAAAGAGCTGATACCGGGACTATCGGAGAGTAGTCAGTGTCAAGCCTTCTTGCCAAGAAAATCGGCAACTCAATTGTACTGAAGTCCCCGTAGGCTGTTGTTCGACCGAACGAAAAGACAGTGAATTCGTCGTGCTTTATTAAGGGGGTTTTTTTAAGTAGCCCTTTCTTAGCTTGCAGATCGCAGAAAACTCCCAGGCAACAAGAGGTGGTAACCCCCTCGTCAGTTTTCATGAGAAGTTCTCGCCCTTGAATGTAGTCGCCGCTTCTGAGGGCAGCGATCCACTCGTTCTTGTCTTCTAAGGTCATTTTCATAGTAGGTTCTCAGGTTGAATAGGAAGGGATGATCTCAACGTACTTTTCTATAGCGTTAGCGAGGACGGAGAAGGGAATACCCCTGTCGTTAATTCGAGAAAGTTGAGAGTACTTACCCACCTTCGGCAGTAGTACAAACGAAGTGGTTTTAAATCGCTTCATCAGTACCATAGGTAAGCCGACGGATGACCCGTCTGCTGGGTTCTTGAGATCAAAGAACCGAACCTGATTACCGACGGCCTCCTTGCCCAGTAGGCCCTTCGCTGTGTAAAGGTCGCACAGAACCCCTAGACAGCAGGCTTCACCCGTTCCCGTTTGCATCAGACATTTTCTCCCCTGCTTGTACTTGCCAGAGCGAAGCGCGGCAACCCACTCGTCGCGGTCTTCTTGAGTCATTTGAATCATAAGTACCTTTCAGAATGAGTAGGATGGGACGATCTCGACCTGATCTTCGATAAGGTCAGCTATAACAGAGAAGGGTACGTCGTCATCATTGAGCCCGGCCAGGGTTCGGTTAGCCCCATGGAAGGTCACCGGACACCGGGCGGTTTTTGCTTCGAATCTTTGGGTGAGGACATATGGGAGTAGGCCTACTTGTGCGTCATATTTATTGTTGGGGTCTTGGAACATCACGTTGCACTTCTCAACTCGTTTAGTGAGAAGCCCCTTCTCGGCCTGAAGATCACACAACACGCCTAGGCAGCAGGCTCTTACTTGATCGGCGTGCATGAGAACCCCTTTGGTCTGCTCGTACTTCCCTGAACGCAGCGCAGCGACCCACTCGTCACGGTCTTCTTGAGTCATTTTCACGGTTGGCTCCTTAGGTAGGGTAGGAGGGGATTATCTCGACCTGGTCTTCGATAACGTCAGCTATAGCCGAGAAAGATAGCTTGTCTAAGTCGTTGAGATCGATTAAGGTCGTTAGCCGGCTCTTGTACAAGATATTGACGCCGGCCAAGCAGTGAAACCTTTCCTGAAGAATCGTTGGTAAAGCCGCAGAAGAGCCGCCGCCGGGATTGCTAGGGTCATAAAACCGTGCTTGGAGTAAGGGCGTGTCCTTTTTTACCACACCTTTTGCGGCTTGGAGATCGCACAACACGCCTAGGCAACACGCGGTGTTAGACCGAGGTACCAACAAACAGCCACGTCCTTGCTCATACTTCCCAGAGCGAAGCGCTGCGACCCACTCGTCGCGGTCTTCTTGAGTCATTTTCATGATGGTTCCTTAAGTTGAGTAGAAGGGGATGATTTCGACCTGGTCTTCGATAATGTCGGCTATAGCCGAAAACGGTAGCCTTTCGGCGTCATTGAGTCTAACCAAACTTGCGTCGCGGCCCTTGTAATAAACTTTGACTCCGGCCTCACAGCTGAACCTTTCTTGAAGAATTTTCGGTAAAGCCGTCGAAGAGTACTCCAGTGTATGTTTTGGGTTAGCGAAACGAGTGTGGGCATGAGCCACGTTTTTCTTCACTACGCCTTTTGCCGCTTGAAGATCACACAAAACACCTAGGCAGCAGGCTACGTTGGAACTCGGCTCCAACAAAGTACCTACCCCCTGCTGATACTTGCCAGAGCGGAGGGCCGCGACCCACTCATCTCGATCTTCTTGAGTCATTTTCATGATTGGGTCCTAGTGAAGTTGTTGAATGCCGGCAGCGCCGACAATTGATTGAAGGATTGGCTTGGCGGTGTATGCCACTGTGGCCTCGGTCAAGACGCCCGCTCCAGTTACGAGAGCAGTGCCTTCAAGGAACTCAGAGAATTCCGTAGGCGAGGCTTCCATCAAAGCCGAGAGGGCCAAAGGGGGAAGAGCGAATGCCTTAAAAGCGACCGATCGGTCCTGATACTCTCCCGTTACTTTCGCCGTGACTCGAGTCAGAGTGGTGCAGAACTCATTGAGAGTTTCATACACGCCCGGCCTCACTTCCCGGACAAGAGAATACACCTCCCCGGGTTCTTCAAGGATTCTCCCGTGGGTCAAAGGCCAAACCTGATACTGCCCAGGAGAGACTACAATCAAATAGCACTTGGTGGGACCTTCATAGGCACCCATCAGGGGTATTGGCGCGGTTAGATTCATGTTCGAAGACTCCTGTAGTTAAACAAGCAAAACACCTGCATTACTCTTATACCAAATTGGTCCGGGCTTATGGTAAAATAAACCAATGGGCATGTACACCTCGGATATCCTTTTTACCAGACAACGGCACGACGCAAAACGGGCTGGGCTTCACTACGACATTCGCCTAGTCCAAGGGGATAAGGCCTACTCGTGGGCAACTCGAAAGGAAATACCCGAGCCAGGTCAAAGTATCATCCTTTACGAGACTTCTATTCACACTCCCGACTACGCTCTCAGAAAGCGTATACACATTCCCGACGGCAACTACGGAGCTGGCACTACCACCCTGGACTTTGTCCGGAAAGCCAAGATTACTGCTAATCAAGAAAAGGGTCATTTTGTTCTCGAGACAACGCGAGGTGAGAAGTTTCTGATGAAGCCTGTAGGGGGCAAGTTTGGGAACAAGGCGTGGTTGTTTCGGAACCTCACGGGTTCGAAACCCGCTGCCGGAGAGAATCAAGTGCTGGACAAAGTCGCCGAACTTCATCCAGAGTTGGTTGCTAAGTTCAAGCCTGATTTGACCCCAGAGCAAATGGACCTTATGGGAGTCCTCAGGGGTAAGTACACCGAAGGAGACCCTAAGAAAGACAACTTCTTCAAAGTTGATGCTTCCATGAAAGAGTGGCCCGAAAAGTGGCATCATCAGGAACACCCCCTGGGTTGGTACGAGTGGTACAAAGGCTACTCGGCTGGTAAGCGGACAGAGGACGACGAACGCCAAATAAAGCGTTGGATCTCATTCAAGGCAAGACACCTGGCGCAACTGCAGAAGGCGGACCCAACTTTAGCTGACTTGACCGTTCAGCCTAGAAGAAGACAGGCTCTGCTGCACTGGGGCATAGCCCCGGGCATAGACTTGGCCAATATTGAGAAGGGGATTTAAGCCGTGACGCATAAAGCCTGTAGGACTTGTAACGAAACACTTCCCCTATCTTCCTTTCACAAAGACTCCGGAAGTAAAGATGGCCACAGACGAGTTTGTAAAACTTGCAAGGCAGCTTGGGATAAACAATTTCAAACTGAAAATCGTGCCAGATATTTAGAACAAAGAAAAGCGTATCGACAAAACAACTTGGTCCAAGAACGGGCCAAGGGGAGGGCTTGGAGTAAAGCCAACTACAAAATAAATAGAGAGGCTGTGCTTGAAGCCTCTAAGACCTACTACGAGAACAATTTAACCAAGAGGCGGAGCTACAACCAAAAATACCGGGAATTAAACTCCGAAAAGCTGAAAGCCAACGACCGCCAATATTACAAAGAGAATAAATACGTTAGGTACTCGTCGAATGCGAGACGGAGAGCTGCTAAACTGCAGGCCACACCTAAATGGGCCGACATGGAGAAAATTAAAGAGATATACAGACAGAGGGAGACGCTGTCACGAGAATCAGGCATCGTTCACCACGTTGATCATATAGTACCCTTACGCGGCAAGACCGTGTGTGGCTTACATGTAGAATACAACCTACGCGTGGTACCTGCTAAAGAAAACTTACATAAGAACTGCAGGCTTCTAGATGAATAAGTATTTTGTAAAAGCCAGTGAAGTCAAGGACAGGGGACAGGCTCTCCGCCCCCATACCGCTAGAGCCCTTAAGAAGCTAGAGAAACAGGACGGGTTGCTCGTGGATCATAGTATGGGAAGCGGCAAAACCCTGTTGTATCTCAAGGCTATTGAAGCCTACCAGAAAAAGAACCCTACAGAACAGACCTTAATAATAGCTCCTGCCAGTCTGACTAGTAATGTAGGTAAAGAAATTCGAAAGCATGGGGTCGACATAGACATGTCAAGGTTGGAGATTCTGTCCTACGAGAAAGCTACGATAGATGCGGATCGTCTAAAAAAGAAGGTTTACGGAATGGTTGTGGCCGATGAGAGCCATCGGCTAAGAAACTCCGCCACAAAACGACATAAAGAACTCAGTGAGATTATCGTTAAGGCTAAGAAACGAGTATTAGGGACCGGTACTACCGCATACAATCACGCTTCTGATATAGGCCCGTTGGTTAACTTGGCTGCTGGCAGACGCGTTCTCCCAGAGGGTAAGGCCGAGTTCGAAGCTAGGTACATTCGTAAATCTGTTGAGCAGCCGCCATTCCTGAAAAGGATCCTGGGCCATCCGCCTAAAGAGATCCATCACCTAAAAAATAAGGGTGAGCTGGAAAAAATACTACGGGCTCACATTGACCACTACGATCTGAGGGACGACCCCTCGGCAAAAGACAAATTCCCCGAGAAGATAGAAACCGTCAAAGAGGTTCAGATGAGCCCGGAGCAGTCCGCCTTGTACAAGTACATGGAGGGCAAGCTGCCGTTTCACCTTAGAATGAAGGTGCGGATGAACATGCCTTTGGATAAGAAGGATGTTGCATCCCTACAAGCGTTTAGTACTGGAATTAGACAAGTGTCTAACTCCATGAATGCTTTCATGCCGAACTATGACAAGCCTACCCCAAAGATTCAGGCTGCGGTTGACAGTGTTCATAAGGGGTTGCAAGAAGACAAGAACTTCCGTGCTTTAGTCTATAGCAACTACTTGGATTCCGGGCTCAACGATTATTCAAAAGAACTAACCAAGCGGGGCATCAAACACTCAATCTATCACGGAGCGCTAAACTCCAAGCAGAAAGATGCTTTACTTGAAAAATACAACAAGGGCGAAGAGCAAGTGATGCTTATCTCTTCATCAGGTGCCGAAGGTCTAAACACTAAGGGTACCAAGAAGATTCAAGTCCTGGAACCCCATTTCAATAAGTCCAAGCTGGACCAGGTAGTGGCTCGAGGGGTTCGGTACGAGTCGCACGAACACCTACCCAAGGCCGAGAGGAAGGTGGAAGTCGAACACTATCTCTCCGCTATGTCGGAGAAGAAGTTCAAGTTTGGACCTAAGCAGCACTCTATAGATCAATACCTACACCATAACGCCAAGACTAAGGCAGCGGTTGGGGATCAACTCAAAGAACTAGTCAAAGAAGCCGCAACCATACTGGCAGAGAATCCTCACGTACGGGCACGCTACAAAGATGGGCCTGGCTGGGAATCCCTAAAAGACCCGGTCGGCACCGTAAAAAGAGATGGTGGTGCTTTTTTTATGACAATCGACTCGGAGGGTAAGCCCCGCTTCGTTTCTCGTCGCCCAAGTGTAAAGGGTGGCTACCCAGACCGAACGGAAAAGCTGCCTCACCTAGCCTCTATTAGGCTTCCCGACTTCGCCGGGCACACATATCACACTGAATTAGTCCATACGGGTCGTGACGCCGGGGAGTTCCCTGTGGATTCTCACGCCGCTGTTTCCGGGATCCTTAACTCCCTGAAAGAAAAAGCCATTCGTACTCAGGAACAAACCGGACCTGTTCGGGCGGTTCTCGTTGACGTTCTTCACCCCAAGTATCCAACCTACGCGGAGAAGCTGGAACATTTGAAGAGACTGACTCAAGCAGCCGGTAAGCCGGACGTTTTACACACCCCTACCATTAAAATAGGTAGAGCTGAAATTTTGGATTTGATTGAGAAGACAAAGGGTAAGAAACAAGAAGGCGTGATTGTTACAAGCCTGTCTACCCCAGAAGATAGTAACGTCAGATACAAAATAAAGCACGTGGATACGTATAATCTGGAAGTGGTTGACGTTATCCAGGAAGAAGACATATTAGGTAATCCGAAAGAGTCCATGGGAGCCTTGCTGCTAAAAGACGCCTCGGGTAGAATAGTAGGTAAGGTTGGAACGGGGTTTTCTCGAGAAGACAGAATACAGATGTGGAAGAACAAGGCCCTTATGCCAGAAACTAGAATACAAGTGAAGGCTATGCCGCCCACCGCCTCAAAGTTGAGGGCTCCGGTGTATAACGGGTATGCTGATGGGGAACTGGACACCGTAAAAGAGTGGAGTGGGCAATGAGCTTAGCAGAAGATCTAATGACGAGGGTAATGCAGATTCAACAACAAAGAGGCAATAATCCTCAGTCTGTGCTTGACCAAGACTTTTTTCAAAAGCTGTCCCTCGAAGAGAAGGTCCAGTTAATAAAAGCCCATCGGGCGGCATTGGCCACTAAGCCTAAGTACGAAACTGGTAGGGTCATAGGTAATGGCTTGGTTACGGGGGCTCTGACAGCCGGAGTCGTGGGAACACACTCGTTCATGAACACAACTGCAAAGGGATTGCCATTTAAGGCAAATCCTTGGGGATTAGCAACTGCAGTGGGTGCGGGGTTGTTAGTAGGTACTATCGTAGAAAACCTAAATGCAATAAACAACTACAGCCGAGACGTTACTACTCAAGCGAACGCAGAGGATCCAGTTTCTGTTTTAGCTCATCGAGTTACTTCCAGGTATGTGCCGAAGAAGAGCCTAGTGGGGATCATAGAACAAAAAGTAAACGAGTTCCCCAAGACCTTCGGCGGCCGGATAAACACTATAGACTTTGACAGTCTGGACAAATAAGGAAATACATATGCTGGCTCATAATTTGAAAGCTATTCTAACTCTGGTGCCTGAAGCCAGATCAATGGTCAAGCAGGCCAATCTGGAGGAAGACTTTCCTTACGATTCCAAAGACTCGGTGTGTGCTTCGTACCTACGTCTACACTATTTGACAAAAGTAGCAGAGCGTCCTGTGGACCCCGTCATAGAAGCAAAGATAGCGAAGGCGGCCTCCCTTCACGGTGTCAAGGAAGAACTCGATGCGTATCTGCCTCGCTTTAACACTTTTGAAAAGAAGGCGGCAGAGACGGAAGCCAAGTATGGCATTACATTAAAAGAGATTGAAGCAGGGTTTGAAGGCGATCTGTCGGGGTTTGGCTTCCTGGGTATTGAGAAGACGGCCGAAGTAGCGTCCAAGATTTACGAGAAGTTTGGTGAACAAGTCAAGTCGGCTGAAGTGCTGCGTTATGCTGGCAAGGCCTACCTTAACAAAGAAGCTGCAGTTATCGCTTTGGCCAACCGATACTCCAAAACGAAAGAACCTGCGTTTGTGAAACTGGCTAGAGTCGTGGTAGACTCTATTAAAGAAAACGACTTTGACTCCGTAGGACAACTCTGCAAAGCCGTGACGGGTCTTGATAAACAAGCTGGACTAGATATTCTAGGGTTTAACTTCTACAAAGAAGCTCTATTCGAGAAGAAGGCCGATTACGTAGGTTCTATGACCGTATCTTTAGCTGGTACTCCCGTTGCATGGGAGAAGATTCAAAAATTTGGTAAGGAGCGGATTTCTAATACCCTTGGTGCTGACATCGCTTCTGCTCTCACGGGCGAGCCATCCAATGACAAGGCTGTTCTGGAAAGTCTACCGCTGGATCTGCAAAAAATGCTACTCTCTCTAACAAAAGGAATTTAACACATGTCTAACATCTACTTGGAAAAAATTGCTGGTATGGCTGGTATGGCTGGTAAAGCTAAGAATATGGCAAAGGGTTTTGGCCGGGCTTTCTCCGGAGCCGATGTAAAAGAGGCTGATACGGCACTGAAAAATATACACCCAGGTCGTATTCATCAACGCATGGCGGTAATGAAGCTTCGCAAGGAAGACGCTCGTAAGATGTATGCTGCCAGAGGAGCCGTGGGAGCTGCTGCAGCTGGGGCTGCTGGAACCGCTGTTGCTGCAATGAACGGTAAGAAGGACTAAGTGTCGTGAACAAGTACCTGGAAAAGATCGCTGCTACTAGAGCGTTCAAAGAAGCTTTCAAGAAGCTGCCGGGTAAGCCTATTCCAAAGGGCCAACTCGGTCCGATGGGAAGATGGTACAATGAGTGGTTGCTCAAAGACCAGGAACTAAAACGTAGAGCTGCTCGAGGGCCGCTAAATTAACATGCTAGACAACCTTCCTCTTTCCGGTGTAAAAACCTACATAACGAAATTGCTTCCCCCTGGCTGGGAAGAGTTTGAGACAGAGACAATTTTGCTGGAGCTTGGAGGAGATCCCTCTGACCTCTTAGCCGACAAGATAAACGTTATCAGAGTCTTCAATGTAATGCCTACGTTGTTCTACGAAGACCCTCTGTTTTTCCTCCATGCCTGTGAAATCTTTAATGGCAACCCTACCGACTTCGAGACTTTACCCCACATAACCTCGCTGGAAGCTGCTCTTGCAATCGTTGACGCTTCCAGGCTGGTAGGGGTAAGTACCGTAGAAGAAAGCCCGTCTTTTGCTGAGCCCGTCAGATTGTTGATTCGAGAGATACTGATTGGCGACGGATACTCTAAACCGGTCTGGCCATTTGACTCGGTCGGCATCACAGGGCTAACAGACACAGGGTATCACGAGGATACCATAAAAAAAAACCTCGCAATAAAAGAGTATCTAAAGGCTAAGCTGGACTATGGAATACCTAGTAAATCAAGCGACTAAAATCGCATTCACCTCTACAGGCCTTGCTACAGGGCTAACGTCTTTCACATACTCCTTCCTTGTAAACGGGAACGTAGCGTCAGTTACCCCGACCTTCGCCGAGATCGGAGCAGGGCTGTACACCGCCAACTTCACCCCGACAGTCACCGGTCGGTGGGTTCTGTTTATCGGGGGCAAGACCTACGAGTTCGAAGTAGTGTCCAAAACGCTCCAAAACGGCGTAGGAGAGCTTTTGGACGAGTCCCTAGGGTCGTGGTCTTGGAACAAGTCTACGGGCCTCCTGACGCTGTTTAGAGGGGACGGCAGCACCCTTGCAACCTACAACGTAGTAGACACGGTGCAGGCAGCCAGTCGAGAGCGATTGACGTAAACCTAATTAAGCTAAAAAAAGCCCTGTTGATAAACGGGGCTTTTTTACTTGTTCAAGAACTGTCAGCGCAAGTTGTACTCGGGGATTACCCAATTCACATTATCGTTGATGTCAGTCTTGATCTTCACTTGGGCCGTTTTCCGGGTCACCGCCTCTTTATCAGCGAAAGGCTTCAAGAGATCTTTCGTGGGGGAAACGGGTTTGCTGAAAGCTTCAGGAGGTAGGCCATTCTTCTCGAGATTCGCAATCTGAGTCTTCAAGTAGTCCGAAATGGCTTGCTTCCTGATAGTCTCGGTTACCGCTTCAAGCGTGGCCTTTGCTTTTGCTTCCGATTCCCGCTTTGCCTTTAGCTCTGTGTAGGCCTTTGCAATTTCCATGTTCTTCAAGAACGGCTGCACCGTTAGCTCGTTAAAGTCAACCAGGCTTCTACCCATTGAGGCAGGGTACATGGCTGTCATGGGAATACTGGGGTACAACGCTAAGAACTTTTCCTGGTTATAGGACCTTGTCCGAGCTATGTAGCCCCCGGTTATATACTCCGGAGTTGCACCATCGCCCAATGTGATGTTCAGCCTGGTGTACTTGATAGGCTGGGCATATATCAGGTTCTGAATTATTCCGAAGATACCGATCGCCATTGCGCTGTTGATCGCCATTGTCTGGTCGAGGTCCGCGCAACTCAAGGTGGTCTCCGCCTTCATATCCACGTAGTACTGCAAATCTAGGGGTATGAAGGGAATATCGACGTCCCCTGGGAGACCTCTAGGCCAGGTAAGCAGGTCACGTGCAGTGAGGGAATCTATATCGGGTTTTTCCAGGTGTGAGACCACAATCTGTCCGAAGTCGTTTTCATTCCCCGAGTCGATCAACATTATGTTTCGGACTCTGCCTCCTTGCTGGCTGTAGAGCAGTAGATTGCTCAGGATGTGACGACGCGCTTCCGGGGAGTCAACGCACATGATAACCACAGAGTTGTTGATGTGTCTGCTAAACGCTGCCTCCATGTTGGGTTTGACGCCCATTGCGTGGAAAGCCTCGACTCTCTCGACAAGAGGTATGATTGGGATGTTGAAGGCCCTGGAGTACCGTTGTGCCAACACAGTGGCCTTGGGTTTCCCTACGTCCGTTGCGATGAAGTTTTGGCGCAGGAGGTTCTTTTCCTCGACGACGTCGTCGTCAACGATGGTGATTTCCGGATTCAAGATCCATGCGCAGGTTTTCAGGAACTGGGCTAGCAGGGGGACCAAGCGGGAACCCGTGCCGCCACCGCCTATGATGAGGTACTTGTTGGGAATGTACGTAGAACGATAATTGATCATGGGATCCCTTGGGGTAAAAAGAAAGAGAAGGAGTACACTGTACTCCTCTCTTATACCGTAAATACGAGTTTTAACGAAAGGTTAGAAACCGTTTGTTTGGAGTTTCATCTGGCCGTCCTCGCTCAGCATGTGATAGGCCGTCCGGATTATGTCCAGAAGTCCCTTGTCACAACCCTGCAGTTCAGGCAGGACGCTGTCTACTAACGAATAAGTATCGGCTACGGTTTTGCCGAACTCCATGAGAAACTCCTCATGAAAAGGGCTAGTATTCTCCGGAAAGGGGGAACCCAGGCGGGGCCCCACTGGATCTTGCTGTTCCTCCGGATCGTCTTGCCCTTGTTGTGCCTCAATTACTGACGCGGCAATCGCTTCACTCAAAGTCTCCGGGTTTTCTGATTGCATATACGCCCCTTTTGCGATCACCGCAGTATCGGGTTCCGCGTCAGGATCTTGACCAACCGACCTGAGCCATGCGGTAAGCTTGGCATCGTGCTCCTCTATTTCAGAAGGACCCATTGGATCGATGAGATCCTGCAGCTTTTTTGCGACGTCCCGCTTTTCCGGAGCTTGCTGCGTCGTTCCGGCGGGACCTACGTTTTTTGGAGTCACCGGCCCTTCGTAATTGTCTGCCATAGCTCCAGCCATATTTCCCCACACGTCTTCCATGTCTGGAAACATCGGGGCTACCGGGCCACCGGCTCCACCCTCGCTGGTTTTGTTGGCAGCCGGCGTACTTGGGGACCACTTGGCAGGGTTTTGGGGGGTGGCCCCTACCTGCATTCGGTCCCGAAAGTACTGGCCGTACTGGCTCAGGTTTGCGCCTTGATAGGCTTGGTTAGTTTGCACCTCTACCTGGTCAAGCCATTCCGACGGTATGGTTACCTCCGTATTCATTTCGAAGATGTCCTTGAGATCAACCTTCGTCTTGTGATCGTGCAGGTTGAATCTCATGGTCCACTCGTAGGCGTTGTCGGTAATCTTACCTACAACTCCTGAATAGTAAATCCCCGTTCTGTCGTTGTTGTCATCAGTGCCGCTGAAAAATGCCATTTAGCGGCCTTACGTGTTAGTTCGCAAGACTAACATCCACCCTTTCGGCAAGTACACTTTTACGTAGTGTAGTGGTGTGGGACTATATCTTCACCTTTCGGTGCCTCAGGCTTCCATCCGCTTGGATGTACTCTACTCAGTTCCGGAGTTAACCGTCTTTTCGATAGTCTCTGAACCTTCCTCCTTACAGAGGCTCGGCTGCTGATCGCCCCGTGGGGTTTCCAGCAATTCTTGAGGTTTTACATGGGCGCAGTAAACGGAGTGTTTACGCTCTAAGTATATGGTAGCGTCTTTGTATATGTAGGTTAAGAACGCGTCTACGTGAGACTTTTTAGAGGTTACCCACCTGTACATGTTGCAAGATGAGTACTTGGTGATAGGACTATTAGTAGTGCAATATTTGCCAAAACTGTTTCGAAGAAACTCTTCGGGTCCAATAATGATTATTGCGTACTTAGTACCGCTGGAGTATTTAGCTCCGTACGTTACATGCCCATCGCCTTCAAAAAACCCTCTTAGAAAGTGCCGCATCAGCACTTCCGGTACGTGTTTAAGTATATCTGAACTTAAGGTAAGCGACTTTCTTACGGTCAACCCTTTTTCAACCAATGACTTTACCAGTCTGGCAGAATTGAGTTTAATACCGCAATGATCGTACTTACCATCTTTTACAAACTCATAAACTTTATGATCGCTATGACAAGCAGTTTTTATCTTGTGGATAATGTCTATGTCTTGCCGGTTTAAGACGATGACTACTCTGTTGTGGTCTTCGTCTATATAACCGTCGGCTGCTATAAAGCCCAAAATATAGGCCTTCTCTTCAGTGTCTATAACTTCGAAGAAGCCTTCATCTAATCCATACTTTCTTGTGATATTGCTACCCGTCGAATGCTTGATGAACAAGCCTTCTTTCTTGAGAAAGTTATATATGGGTTGATGGTGTTTGAGCCCTAGTCGGTTTGCGATCTCAACAGGTTTGACCCTGTCTTTAACGTACAAGTCTACTATCAACTTTTGCTGTTCTTCTGTTAACCCTGTTCTCATTTACAAAATCCTCCTAGATGTTATTCTAGGAAGTATACCATACATTCAGAATATTATTCACCCATCGTGTTGTGAGAATGGACATCTACAACAATGATTGCACCGGGAGGTAGAGTTTCCGGGTCGTACGTAAACGACACGGAGGCTTTACTCACCGTCTGCTTGGGAACTGAAATGTAGTAGCCCTTGTCGGGTTCCCACAGGATCCAGGCGTGAGCCTCGTAATCCTGCTTTTTCAGCTTCATGACCTGACGGAAAAACTGCACGAGCTGTTCCCAGTACGAGTACGGGATCTTGCCAGCCGGCAGGAAGTTGATTTCCTCCCGGACGGTTGTCATACGCACGTTCTTGATCAAGTCTTTGAACTTGGCCGGGATGCCGGGGATCTTGACACGTACATGACGCCCGCCGATAAGCTCGACGTGCTTGTAGTACTCGCCGTTGGCGATGATATACAGCTCTTTGTAGTTCGCGGCCAACGCTTCGGGAACCTGATGGGGCTCCACAAGACAGCTCGCGTAGGGCGACAGGACCAGAAAGTTGACGGAAGCTTGGGCCGTAGCCCTCAGCTCAGCCAGCGGGTCTACAGGCACTACCGTTTGTGTTGAGGGGATGATGTGATGGTTCATTGCGTTTTCAAGAGAAAGTTGGGCCGCGTTTTTTAGCTTACGGGATCGTCTACCCATGATGGTTACCTAAACTTGGTGTAATCGAATTTCTCCTGTTGGGACAAATAATTGAACCAATCTGGGATATCGTAGTCTCGAATGGGGATTCCGAGATCGTTGTTGAAAGGAGAAATGGTAATGACGTCGTAGTAGTAAGCTAAACCTCTCAGGTTGTTGTTGAACTCCATGGGGACGATGTTACCACCGTAGCACATCCGGTAGTCTTCGTAGAAGTTCGGATAGGGCATCCTCCAGATTTGTTCCCGATAGTCCGCTTCGTTAACTAGGCGGTCCGTGGGTAGTTGTTCAACGGGCTTGGACGTACAGAAGTACTTGACCGAAACTACTCGCCAGAGCTTTTTGTCTCGCTTCATCACCACGGAGATAATGACGTTCGGCATGCACACGTTCTTATACACCGTTGGGGCCCCGCCATAGACGTGCTTCATGTCGGCTTTGCGCTCGGGGATGTAGATACCAACCCGCATCTCCGTCAGGCTTTGTGCAATCATGTAAGCTCCTCTGGGGAGAATCATCATGGACATCTGGGTTTCCGTCTGAAGCTGTTGGTCCAGCAACTTCTTGAAGTCCAATACAGATATGCTCTTCCAGAGTCCCTTGATTTCTACATCGACATGGGTTGGATAGATACGAACGGCCTGCATATCCACCTTATTACCCGGAGTGGATAGGCCTTTTCTCAAGGCCGCCTCTATCACCTTTTTCGTTGTATCCGGAAGATTGTCGTACACTTCTTGGGAAACCAGCCTTTCAATAGGGGGCGTCGCAGCAGCTGCTTCGGTAGAGGGATTCAGAGGAGTTTCCGAGGGCTCTGCCACAATCACGGGCTCCGTGAGGTTTTGAGCGGAATCAGTCATTTTATTTAACCTTAAATGTAGTCGTCGTCACCGACCAG
>ERZ724522.681-NODE-681-length-20743-cov-4.596819_pt1 | contig 20743 bp, 19 predicted proteins | sample MGYA00376055_ERZ724522 | MGnify/ENA primary metagenome ERZ724522 (study PRJEB28724, sample SAMN07190884) | wastewater metagenome | isolation source: effluent of sewage treatment plant in Hong Hong | place: Hong Kong | collected 2016-03-17 ...
TTGGATTTGAGCTAGGTGCTGGTGCAGATGGAAGCTCTACAGCTTCTTTCTTATTTACAACAGCGTCAACTTCCTTGATGCGAGCGAGTACTCTATCTTCGTCTGACTGTTCAATAGGCTTGAGCTTATTGATAGTCGGTACAAAGAATTCTCCGTTGTCGTTTTCGTACATCATAGGAGTTCCGTCTTCTTTCTTAAGAATTGTGATTTCTGAATAGAAATTCGGAAGGTCACGGTTCTTAGAGATAACGTCTCCTACTGGTTTTGTAGCGACTGGTGAGAAAATCACTTTAGCAAGAGTATCTCCTTGAAGAAGGAATACAACTCTATGGAGCTTCATTCCTTGGTCACGCCATTCTTGGTAAGTTTTCTTACCCATTGGAGCGTTGGAGTTATTCTTACCCTCACGGATAAATTGGTGGATGCGGATAAGTCCGCCTTTCATTTGGTCGTAGCCGAATGTTTCTGAGATGTAGTTGATACCCTTGTTCTTGGTAGGACGTCCGACTGTTCCACGGAATTCGAATCCTTCACCAACAACGATACCTTCTACTTTATCTTCTTCGATAGATTCTCCATCGTAGTAGCTGAATTTTCCTTCAGCTGCACGGAAGTCAATATCAAGGGTCTTGAGATAAGACCCTCCAGTTGACTGCGAAGAACCAGGTAGTGTTAGAGCCATGGTTATTACGTAAGGTTAGTGATTAGTTGTTTGCTGAAGCCTGAATCTCATCTTCTGAAAGAAGAAGTCCGTAGACAGTGTTGAGTGCCTTAAGAAGCTTTCTCTTAGCTGCCTTACGAGAAGGTGATTTGATTGCAAACCCTGAAAGAATGCGACCAATATCTGTACCAGTCATCTCAAAGTGAGCGAGGTCCCAACGGTTAGTTGAGCGTGTGTAGTAGCGGTAAGAGTCACCAACATTGATTGTAAGCCCACGAACGTGTGAACGAACGTAGTTGATTGCTTCTGCTTCCTCTGCCGTAAGTGGGTGAGAAGAAAGACCTGTTGGGTTCATCATGTTGAGGTAGTCTGCAACAGAGAATGATTCTGGTACTACTGATACTTCAACACCACATCCTGTGCATGGAGCAGTTTCTTCAACAAGAACATCCTTAACGAATGTTGCTCCAACGAACACTGCTGTTCCTTGTACACGGAAAATGTTAGCTACTGATGTAGCCTCTACTGGAGTCCCTTCTGCATTATTGAGATAGTTTCGGTTAAGAACCTTGATAGTCTGAGTCATAATAATAAAAATTATAGAGAAATAAAAAATTGCGAATAAGAATGTTATTCATTAGGGAGGCTTGTTAATGCGAAAGTACATATGAATTGCGTTGCGTTAGTGGGTATATTATATACGTCTATGCAAAAATTCCAAATTCATCTATGTATTCTTTTAATGCTGCTGCGGAGTTAACGAGACCGTATTTTGTAAGAAGATTCAGTGCAACGTTTGTGTTGAAAGCCATCTTTTCGAGATGCTTTGAATCTACTGCAAATCCATGTCCGAGTGAGTGTAGTTTTTCAAGTGTAAAACATTCTCATTCTGCATCAGCGAGGTCTCATGTAAATGAGCATGTGATTCCTTGATAGATTGCTGTTCCTCGTACACCAAGTGTTTTTACTTTTCCGCACTCTTTATCTATTGCGTAGAGAAGAGCTGCTTGGTAATATCCATAGATTCTGTTATCAATCGTTCCATTCATGCGGAATTCGAGTGACTGTACGGTATTTGTGTTTTCTAGTTCTGTTGAAATATTCCATCCTGTTGCTCTATTGTTTGAAGACGCATATGAGCGTTTTGCTGAAATACCAATACTTTTTGACTGCTCAATTCTTCCTACTGAACTATGTCCCCAATTTCTTCGTGAAAAGAATTTTTTGGTTCCATCATCTAGTTTCTTGAATTTAGCAAATAGTGGGAGTCACTTAATAAAGGCATAAATATCCTTTACGAATGTCTCATCCCAGCTGTACATCTTTGAAACTTCATATCCTGTTGGAAAGAAGATATGGAAGTGGTTACCTCCTGAAAGATATGAATCTCATCCAAGTGGAAGCTTATCTTTGTAGTATTCTTTTACTGCGTTATAGTAAGCAATACGTGATTCCTTACTACATGCGTAGAGCTTATCAATTTCAGATATTCGTGATGAACATGTGTGTGTTTGTGCTTCAGCAGGGAGTAGTTCTCTAAAATATTTTCTATTTGAGAGTTCTAGTTCTTGTGCAAACTTTTTGTCTGCGAAAATCTCATCAGGAGTCATATCCTGAAGATTAAGTACGAAATCGTGTATCATATGATTATCTATTCCAGTTATAGTATAAATTGTTTTCATCCTCACTCTCTAACTGAAGAGCAAGGTATTCTTCTGAACTGATGCCTGTGTTTTGTTCGAGAGGCATATTGTAAACCTCTACTACGTCTCCTGATTTTGTCTTTACTGGTGTTCTTACATACCAGCGTGGATGTCCTTCAAGTGCATCGAGACGGTCTAAATCTTCCCCATCGTCTACTTCATAGATTTCTACCTTAAGCCACTTCTTCTTCTGACTCGTCTGATTCGTCTGAGTCTGATTCGTCCCAGTCGTCTGAATCGTTTCTGTCTTCATCAATGAAGATGTCTGTTGGTCTGATTTGAGGTGGTCTGTTGAGAGCATGGAATCTTCCGTAAATGTCGCCATCGGGAATCAGGTTCATGTTAATTTCAGTAAGGATAGATAATCTTCCTTCAGAAATCTTGAGTTCCGCAAAAGGTAGGAGTTCCCGTATCACTTCTTCAACGTCCCGTAGACTGCGATTATTTTGTGTGCCATAAAGTAAAGCTGTTAATGTTATATAAGATGTAAGGATGCTTTTGATAGCTATTGGTATTGAGTTTTTATGTACGTCTACTGACTCTGAGGTCATTGTACTTACAATATTTACACATTCTTGTATGAGATTTTTAATTTTTTCTGGGTCTTCCAATAGGAAGTATGTGTTTGAAATATATCGTAGTTCTAGCGAGTATGCTTTCCCTCATCGTGATGGTGACCAGATTACAGGAGCGTATTTCGGTCTATCGTTTCAGATATCTCTATACTGGAATCCGAAAGAGAGAGCTGTATTTATTTTTCTTAGTTGACCTCATAGAAGGTTATGGTCAAAGAATTTTAGTAGGTTGTTTGATGTTACAAGGCGTTTTAGTTCACGTTCTTTGTATTGTATACTTAACCCTTCATCTTCGTATATTCCCTTCCAGAAATCAGCCATTTCTTTGAATACTAGAGCCATTACATTAAGGAGTCCTTTATGTGTAGGTGAGTAGTCATTGAATATATGTATGTGTGTTCAGACAAAGTCTGGACCGTTGTTTTGTATACAGTCGTTTTTGCCATAGAGTTTTCAGAAGAAATCTGATACGAGTCAGATATTTTCTTCATTGGCTGTGAAAGGAGCAAATTTAACCTCGTATTGAGTACCATAATACTCTTTGTCGTAGGCTACCTTTAACTCTTCTCCTGTTGACGAAATCATTCACACTGTATATTGATTATATCTCTCCGAAGGGTATCCTCCGAGGATATTCGTTAAAGTACGTTGCTGGTCAAGCACTCATACTTCATGTTCTATTCCGATTTTCATATCTATAATTTGTAAAGGTCTTTGTAAGAATTAATCTCCATCATTTTATAACGAAGGTCTGCAATGCGTTTGGTGCGTTCCGTTGCGTGTACTTTTTCCTTGCCTAATTCTAGTATTGAAGTACGCATTTTTTCTGCTTCTTTTATTTGTTTTTCAACAAGGTCAGTAGCTCTCTTAACAAGAAGTCCAACATAGACAACAATATCAATGTATTCATCTGTTTCATAGACGGTTGCTGTTCAGTTGCTTCATTTGTTTTTGAGTTCTTGAAAGTGTTTGTGGTCAACGTCTTCAAGCAGTTCCATTACATCCGTTAGAGGCATATAGTTTATGTAATCATAAACTTCCTCTTTATCGTTTACGTCTGTGACGTCTGGATTTATATCCTGAAAACCCAACCCTTCTCCACGCCAATCATCCCAATCATCTTCTGTCCAATTGATTTGTCATTGACCTCATTTTGGTGGTGGAAGTTCTTTTGGTGCTGTGTAAGGTGCTCAGTATTGAGTTCCATAGTAAGTTGTTCCTTGCTGGTATGTTGTATTATGAGCAGGGGCTACATACTTCTCTTTATTGAGGTCTTGTATGTCCACTACAAATACTTGTCATGTCCAGTCTACTACGAGGTATCCTTTTGTCTTATAATCTTTTACTGTGTCATCTTTACGAGATTGGATATAGTCAATCGTTCCATCTGCATTTTTTTCAATATAGAGTGAACGTTCTCCATCTGCGAAGAATAAAAACTTATCTTCGGTTTTACTGTAAATCATTACGGTACCAATTGTGATTTTGCGTTGTATAAGGATTCCAAGTCGCTCTACACATTCCTGTAAAGAGTTGCAGTGCATCTCAAGGTATTGGAGGAGTACGAATGTATCTGACCTGTCTGGGTCTATTCCTTCTACAATTCCCCATTCGTGAATACGTTTATCTGTACCGTTTTGAGCGAGAATGAATTTTGCTCATTCAAATGGATGAGTGTTAGGTATTCCATTAGAGCCTACTGTACCATTTCGGTGGTGAGCAAATACAAACTTATCTTGGTCAAGTTTTCTTGTTGCATTTTCTAGTATGTCTTGATACCATTCTTCCATTTTAGCGAACGTATATGTACGTTCATCTGTGAAGAACCAAGTCATTGGGTCTGGTGCTGATGTAGAAGTCTCAAGCCAGTTTTTGTAGTCTTTTGTTGCAAACATCTTGTGTATGAATGGTTTTCATCCTACTTGGTAGAGGAGTCCGATTCCATCCATTCACCTTGATGATTGTGTCTCTAACATGTTTTTTAATGTTCAGATTTTTCTGAAGGCGATTCAGCACATATGTAAATTTTGTTAAGTATAAATGGGTCTTGAGCATCTTGAAATTTTGCGAATGTTGTTACTAATTCTTCTTTTGTAAAAACTTGTCATTGCTTATACTTTCCAATCTTTCGAGCCAGTTCATACTTTCGTTTGAGTATCTTTTCTACTGGTTTAAGTTCGTTCTCATAAGCAGTAACATCACTTCCTTTATTTATATTCTTTTTAAAGTGTGGAGTTAGTACATATTGGTGCTGTTTAGCGGCGTTACTATACCCTCGATATCCTGAAATCTTCCATTCTCGATTCTTAAATCTGAATGGTATATGTGATTTTCATTCGATATCTGCGGTGACTATATCACCTGTCTTAAACTTCATTGGTACTGGAGCTGGAATGTTGTTTTCTAGTGGTCATGTGTATCCAGCCTCGTTTAAACTACTTATAGCTCTGTATATATCGTTTTGCGATAGGCTTGATGATATAGAAGTTCAGTATGTAGCTGTAAATGCGAAACGAGCTGATGGGTTTTCGCTTTGTTCTTGTGGTGCCAAAATCCGCATCCTATGTTCTCAGTCAGTTCCATAGACATAATCTAAGTGGAAATAAGCTGGTTTTAGTACTGTTTGGAATCTGAATTTATTCTGAGGCATTATAATCAAACGATTTGGCTCTAGTGAGTTGAGAGTGAATTTAATGAGCTGTCATATTTCAATAAACGCTTCATCGAATTCTGGATTCATCTCTGTAACAACTATATCTCAAGCCTGTGATTGGTCGCTTGTTCGGTTTACCCTAATGTCTATTACTCAGTAGGATTCCATATTGTTGTTATAGCTCCAGTATGATGTTCTGAGATTTTTAACATACCATCATTGAGCATTTCAGCGTCATGTAAATGTGTCAATAACATTTGATTCTCCAGATGTTGTCCAGAATTTATCTCCACTATTACATATTGATGTGAATCATAATGATTGTGTAAAAAGTGAATCTCATTCTCAGATATATGGTAGGTTATCTCAGTTTACTTCTATGTATGATTCAAAATCCCTTGCTGTCATAAAAGTGAAGTCTTCTTCTGCTATGCTAAGGAATATTGAACATTGTTCATTTCCATACTCTACTACTTCGTAACTTTCATTTGCGAATCGTTCTCGCTCTGTAGCTCTTGGCATAAGCGATAAGAAGTTGTAGTGAGATGTTCTATCAGCATTTCTCAATGAGCCATTGAAGTTGGATGGTAGATAGATTGGGTATACTACCTTCCCGTTTCAACTTTCAGTTCGCATGCTTCTTTTGAATGCAAATTTTGCAATTCTGCTATCTGTTGTTGATAGGTATGTGAGCCGTCTTCCATAGAAGACACTGTGTGCGTTATTTTCTGATTGGAAGATAATAACATCTTGTCATGGTGACAAGTATCTTGCCTGCGTTCAAGCAAATAAATTTATTGGTTGCATAAATACTTTTCAGTTAATTCTTTATAGGTTCTACCTGTACAAAGAGATATAAGTTCGCTTACTTGAGCCTCAATCTTATCAGCGTAATCACTTTTTACATAGTCTTCTATTGCTACTCACATCTCAATCATTTCGTGAACGTGTCGAGTTACGAGTATGTGCATATAGAATCTTGTTGCGTGAGCAATTATCTGGTCTGTGTAATCCATGTGTGGTATGAGTGATGGAACTCATTCTAATGATTTGTTTTCAATCATGGTTACTATGTCTACTTGGTTCTGCACTATTGCAGTTATGGTATCGTTAAGATACTGTATTACTTGTGTTGGTGGTGTGTTCATACAAAAAACCCCCTAACTTTTGGTGTTAGAGGGTATTAGTTTATAAAGTGATAGATTCGATTCGATTAATAAGTGCGTTTTTGTCTTGTTCAAGTAATCCCATGATTTCAAGAATATCTCCATGAAATCCTGCGAGTGTAAACACTTTATCTTCTGGAAACTGCATTGTTCCTGAACCATTTAAATCGAATGAGTAAATGAATGGATTTGATGCAGTACGCGATTTGTAGCTTCTGAATGCTGCTGTTGGCAGATTACTTCCTATCCATGCTTGCATATCTGATAGAATAATGATTCTGTCCGCCTTCTCATCGAGAAGATTAAATGGTGCATGGAAGCTTGTTCATCCAAGGTGAGCATTATTTAGCTGTGCTTGTAGGTCTGCAAGAAGTGAGCGTGGGTTGTATGTTACTTCCTGTGCTCCACTTCCGAATGCAATTATCTTTGCGTTATTTGTTTTAGCAAGTACTGCGGCAAAGAGTGACCCAATTTGGATTGGTTGTCAGCTCATAGAACCTGATTGGTCTAGGAATATGACTGTCTTCCCTGGAAATACTGGTACGTTTGCAAGTGATAACTCCATTGCTTGGCTGAGTGCAGCTTTGATAAGTGAGTTTCTTACTTGTTCGTAAGCAGTTTGAATTTGGAATGGAAGAACTAATGACTTTCTAATTGCTTCTTGGTTCACTATCTGGGCATTGAGTTCCCTAAGAATAACATCAGCTCATTGTGGAGAGATTGATTCTTCGATGTTTCGGAGGTTACGTATCAGTGCAAGGTATCCAAGACTCTTGTTGAGAATCTGTTGTGACCAAACTTCCTGTTTTGTTTGTCCTCCTTCTTTGCCTGCCTGAGAGAGCTGTGCTTCCCAAGTTTTCTCGTTTTTGAGGTTGCCCTCTACGAGATTCTGTAGTGCTTTATTGTGCTTAGGATGTACAAGGTTTACGATGTCTACGAGTTTTATATCCTTGTTTTCTGCACGATACTTAGCAAGTTGGTACGCATCAAACTTTTCAAAAGCTTTTTTGAATCCTTTACGCATTGCGTTAGGAATACATTTGTTTGATTGGCTCTTTACTACTGCTACGATTTCCATCATGTCGTCAACACGATGAACAACCTTTTCATAGAATCTTTTTGCCCAATCATTACCAGATGCTTTTGGAGCGAGGTACCCAGCAAGTGCATGAGTAATTGAACGCATACCAAACTCATTACGAGCGAAGACTGCGAGCTTTGCAAGAAATTGAGCATCTACTTTGTTTGTGAGGTCCTTGAGTCTAGCAAGGTCATCAGTTGCTTTTGAGTAGAATCTATCTCTTACGAATGACGTGAGAACGAGTGATACTGCTTCAAGTTTAGCTGACTGCTTGATAGCTGGTCCACCTGCTTGGTTAGTAGTATTTGCTACTGGAGTACTGTTTCTAAGTTTATTGAATACAGACATACTAAGTAAATTTAGTAAATAAAAAATGGCGAGTCTAAGGAGAATTGAACTCCTGATTACACCGTGACAAGGTGCCGTGATAACCACTTCACTATAGACCCGTATGGTTGCAAAGGTAGGACTCGAACTCTCGCCCTCCTGCTTGCAAAGCAGGCGTTCTAACCAACTGAACTAATCACTGTTGTTATTTATACCAGTTAAAATCTTTTGCAGTCTTAATCATATGACAGTTTGCACAACGTACTTCACATTTTTTTATTTCAGTGAATATATTTTCTATTGAAAATCCGTTGCGTACCATATCTGATACTACATGTTTTTTGCTGTGTTGATGGTCGAATTGTAGAGCTGCTGGGTTTTTATTATATCAACAATCAATGCATCATTTTTCTATCAGGTATTGGTTTACTACATTAAATATTTGAATTTTTCTGTTTTTGTTTACTATTCTGCGTTTTATTTTTTGGTCCTTATCTTTATTTTTGTAGTAGTTGTTATCATATTCTGTTTTACAACTTCTACATACATTTTCTTTTCAGTCTTTATTTCGAGACCTGTTTGGAAAATCTGTTAGTGGTTTTTGCTGATGACATTTAATGCATTGTTTCATATATGCATTATATTGTTTTGGAACCCTGTGTCAAATGTTTTGGTACTCCTCCTTGGATTTGAACCAAGAACTACTACCTTATAAGAGCAGCTGTCTGACCAGTTGACGATAGAGGAGCTAATGGTGCCTCAGACAGGAATTGAACCTGTACGCTTTCAGGGCTACGGGTTTTAAGCCCGTTGTGTCTACCATTTCACCACTGAGGCTGGTTCCCTCCCACGGGGTCGAACCGCGATTCAAAGATTCAAAGTCTTTTGTCCTACCTTTAGACGAAGAGGGATTATGGTGTGGAGAATGGGACTTGAACCCACAACGAATACAGTCACAGTGTATCGCTCTGCCATTGAGCTATCTCCACCATGGTACTCAAGATAGGATTCGAACCTATATCAAACAGCTTAGAAGTCTGTGGCTTTATCCGTTAAGCTACTTGAGCTTATGGTACGGTAGACTAGGATTGAACTAATAACCTCCTGAATATCAGTCAGGTGCTCTGACCAGTTGAGCTACTACCGTATATGGTGGACAGACTTGGAGTTGAACCAAGTTAGCTGGCTTTTCAGACCAGTGAATATACCGATTTTCTACCTGTCCTTATGGTGCCCCAAGAGAGAATCGAACTCTCATGATTTTACTCGCTGGCTTCTAAGACCAGTGTGTCTACCAATTCCACCATCGGGGCATGGTACTCCCAACCAGATTTGAACTGGTGACTTTTCCGTGAAAGGGAAATGACTTAGACCGCTTGTCGATGGGAGCGGAGCTCTAGTTATAGTCCTGAGCCTGACTTATCCATAACTGTGGCTTGAAATTTACTGTTGGGTGCAGTACCACTTATGTTCATTTCCAGAGGTGAGACGGCTCTTGCAAGATTTTAGTTGAGTAGGTTTTTCTCCAAGCAGGTTGCGCTGCTCTGCTTCTCACTTGTTCCCATTTCATCATCGGTTTATTTATACACGTCTAATGCACGTGTGTTATGGAGGTCTTGCGACCGTATATTAATGGCTGTAGAGGTGGGACTCGAACCCACAGCGGCAACGTTAACAGCGTTGTGCTCTACCATTGAGCTACTCTACAATATGGTAGCTCCTGTAGGATTCGAACCTACGACCCCCTGCGTGTAAAACAGATGCTCTAACCAACTGAGCTAAGGAGCTATAAAACAATGTACTTGTCTTTGTCTTCGTTCAACATAAGGCTACGTCATGGTAGATTAATATTTGGTATTAAGTACTTAGTTCCTGCTTCTGTTAGTACAAATAGATAGTCACTTTTGTTTTCTGTGAATAGTTTTGTTTTTTCTCCACTTTTATTTCATCCAGATACTTTTAAGTTAACTACGTATTTTCCGTACTTAGTGTATCTAGTTGTTTTTACCTGAACACTTTTGAGTCATTCAGATGTATCTATGATTAAGTCGTAGTCCTGACTATCTGTGAGAGGAACCGACACAGTGTAACCTTGTGCTACAAAGTATCCGATGGCTATACCCATTCAGACATCTCATTGTTTTTTGGAGTTTTTTTGAATTAACATAACGGAGGATTAGTACTCCTCCATTATATATATTCTTTTTTAAAGTCAAATGAAACTGGTGGGAGAGATAGGATTCGAACCTATGAACAATTAAGAAAGCATTTACAGTGCTCCTGCTTTAACCACTTGCATACTCGCCCGAACGCCTTGGATTTTAAGGTAACCAAGGAAACCTCCTTTATTCAACTGAGAAAAGTACACAGCCTAAGTTAACGATATAGGGAAACGGATTATATTTTGCACTAAACAATCTAAAAGTGAGTACATTACTCCAAATAGTTGGCAGATGTGTTGCAACACGGTGTGCCGTTTTCTCTCAGTACTAGAGCATCTATGGAGCCAAATTAACGGTCTGGCATAAAAAAATCCCTGAACTACAATAACATTCTGTGTTTTTTTGAAAATAGCAGTTTCGAAGTAACAGAATGTATCAGTATCAGGGAAGTTAAGGGTCATATGGTAGCGGAGATGGGAGTCGAACCCATTTGATATCTGGATTATGAGACCAGCAAGCTATCCGAAGCTTCACTCCGCAGCATAGCCTACTTGCGTAGGCATGCGGGCGTATAGCACTAAGGACTATGATATGAATCGGTGAACAGATATTTCTATTCTGTTCGGAATACTCTTAGACAATACCGACTCTAAGAGCGAAAAGCACGCCAGTAGTGCAAATTATAGATTAGGGTGACCCTAATTGTTATAATGAATTGTCTTTTAAGGACATAAGTATTTTGATAATTGGAATTAACCAATCGAAGTATCCGATTCAATGAGTACCTCAGTGTTTGTTCTTTTAAGAAAACCGAACGATGTTAATGTTCTGTGAGTTTTTGAAAATTCAGATTTCGAAGTAACAGAGCATATTAGTATCGGCATAATGTTCTTTGGCAGGTCCTCTAGGAATCGAACCTAGCTAGTAACTTTTGGAGGGTCACTTCTTCCCAGAAGAGGAGCTATAAAGGGACTATATTAAGGAAGAGAGATTTAGTGCTCTACCGTTGAGCTATTCGTAGAATCTACAAAGCAGGATTCGAACCTGCAACCACTCGATTAAAAGTCGAAGTAACTCTTCCTATCAGTACCCATTCATTTTACATTAACAGTACAATAACCATCGTGCACTTCCAAAGATAGGTTATCAGATGCTATGATTACGACGAAGCTAGTTCTGAGAACTGATTTGGAGCAACAATCACTCCCCTCTTTCTAATCATTAGGAAACTCCTCCGTGGAAGTTGTCACCTTTGTACACTTTGTGGATAATAGAGAGAAAAGAAGAAAAATCAAATTTATTCTCTATTAAACCTAAAAAAAAGAAAAAATGGAAAGGAAAGGTATTCCTGTATCTGTTTCAGATAGAAAGAACTAATCCCATAGACCATCTATATTCTCTGCAATAAACTTCCAACCTTTACGCTCTTGGACTCTAGCAAGTTTGTAATCTTTATCAAATGCAGCATAATCTTCTTTCGTGTGTGTCTTCATACTGAAATTAAGGCATTCGATGAACTTCTCTGGTCAATTAGCGTATTCTCCTCTATCAAACTTTTCTTGCACTGGTATTGTGGCTTGTATATTATCAGCTGCTTCTCTTAACATTGCTTTCCATTTCCATGCACCGTCTTCTGTATTTTCTTTATCGAAATACTTATCAGGTGCTCATGCTGTTGTGTCAGCTAAATACCTAAGCATCTCTGGTACTATCGTTCTAAGAGTGTGGTCCATATTCCAAGTATCACTTGGTGCCCATCACTTTTGTGCTCTTATAAGTGCGAAACGAGGTTTTCTGATGAATCTCCATCGGAGGTCTCTGTAGTGGATTCAGGCTGTATGATAAATTTCTTCCGCTGCCTCTTTGATGTAATTGATGGATGTCATGAATACTTGGCTAAGTGGTTTCATAGTGTATTGTTGTTAGTCATATAATAAGCCATGATTTGTTCACTCGTCCATTCAACTGGAAAGAGTGTCATATCATATTTTTGGAACGCTGTTTTGTATCCTTCACGCAACTCTCATAAAGAAATTAGGCATACTTCTCAATTATGGTTTACTACTTTAGTGGGAGTTTGGTAAAGGCGTTCGTAGATTTTTTCCTTGTCTACGTCTCAGGCAAATATATCTATTGTGCCTTCCAGTGTTTGTTCATCAACTGGGATATCATCTTCACCTTCCAGTTCTTCTGGAGTGAAATATCTGTTTGTGCGAGTATTGAGCATGATTAATAACAAGGATAGAAATTAATACCAAGTCTCCTGCATACTTTTTCTACCTCTGGATTATCATCATACATCATTTGTATCTTATACATCTGCATGAGTACACGGAGTACTCTTTTTTTGTATATGTGATTTGGTTCTGGAACTCAATCCATACACATGATAAGATGGTCATAAGGTACATTGTATTTTTCTAACCAAGCAACTGTATCAGCATGATACAAGTTATGTTTTCTTCCTGTGAGGATTATTATATCTACATCTAGCATGCACCACTCTTTTTCCATTTCTTCGAGGATATTCCATACAGGTTGTTCCTCTCCGTTGTGTGCGTATGCTGACGCTGACGGTTTTAACTCACAGAGTGTTCAATCTAAGTCGAATATGACGCAGGATTTTGACATATCTGTAGTGGTGATAATATAAAGATATTGCTTAATAGCAATTATTTTGGCTTTCCAATGCCGATTCTTATTGGATAATAATTATCTATGGAAAAATGTTAGGTACGTTAAGCAACCAAGTATATCTGCAATAATCCCTATTGTGACAAGGATTTGTGGTGGCATTTCTGCTCTGTCATAGTCATCTGCTATGAATATGTAGATGCACATAAGGACTATAGTATTCATGGGAGTGAATTAAGTTATGGAGCTACAAGAAGGACTTGAACCTTCACATCCAGCTTTGCAGGCTGTTGCATTAACCTTTCTGCCATTGTAGCATATCCCCCGAAGGGGATGGATTATCCGATACGCCAAACACCAATGATATTCTCTTGGTCTTTGTGGAGTTTACGTATTGTGAACTTTCTTTCAAGTTCTTTTCCGATTCGTGATGCTGTTGCACCAACTTTGTTGTACTCTTTTCGAGAGTATGGGATATAGAAACATTGTCCTAGTTCCATTCTTTCTACAGCAATTGATAGGTCTGATTTATTGCGTCCTTTTCCTCCTCCTGCTGTTCCTTTTGCTGGTAGTGGGTCATTTCTGAATTCGATTAACATGTTATTGTTGGTAAAAGATATATTAGATTGTTGCTATTTGTTCAAAGGAGTCATCTATAATAGTCGTGTACTCCATTGGCAAAAATAACGTATTGCCGTTCTTGAGAGTTATTTCCCATACTGGTCCATAACTATTTTCTGTATAGTCAGTATAGTCTTGGGGGCGTAGGTAGATAACTTTTTGTCATGGGACGGAACATGTGATGTAGTCTGTCATTCCTGTGGTTTCTAGGAAGTCTGGGTCTTCTTCGACTGTTTCGTCTTGCATTGCTGCGATAACTCCGATTGCTGTGAGCACTCCGATGAGTACCCATAGCCATGTTGGTACTGAATTGAGGATTTGTGTAATTGAATCCATTTTAGAGTTTAGTTAAGAAAAATTGAAACGTTATCTATCCAACTTTGTTCCTGTATATTTGGATCTCAAACATACTTACCAGAAAGACATCGAATTGGTGTTTTTGCATCAATACATCATGGGTATCAATATCGGATGGTGTTTACTTTAGATATCCAATACTCTTCAATAGAGTCGAACTTATATAGGTAACATCCGTATTGATCAGGTATTTTCTGATCTTTTACACTTTCTCACTGATCTGTCTTTTTCCATTTTATTCCTCCCCAGTTATTACGTCATGCACAGGTTCAACCTATGTTGTCTTTAGCAAAGTTGAGTCATAGTGAACTTTCAGCATTTGTAATACCCAGTAAAATAGGAAAAAACTTTTTATTAGGCAAGCGTTCTTCTGTGAGCTGGTATAATCTATCGAACAAAGCTCTATCTTTGCATAGAGGGCTTTTTACTTGCTTTTTACAGACATCTTGATAGAGTTTTTCATAATCAAATTTTTCTTTAGCCTCTTTTACTGTTCTCGAGGGAACCCCTGATATTGCAGGGGTTCCCGTTCAAGAACTATACGATACTCAACATTTGTTCTCTGGGATTGGAAGAGGCGATGAGGTACATTTATTTAGCTTGTAAATATCTTTACCAAATTCCTCTGTACATTTTTGTGCTGTTTTCTCATTCTCTCTATAAATTTCATTAAGTGACTTCATGTAAGATTCCTGACATAACTGTAACGGCGACTTTGCTGGGAAAGCATATGAATATGCTATGTGCATTATGAATCCTATGACCCCTACCACCGCAATGATGGTAAGGATTCTTCGGATATCAAACTTGTGCGGGATGTTTACTTTTGTATATGAAGGTTCTTGATTTGTATTAGTCATTAGTGGGTTTTAGGGATAAAGTTTATTGAGCCTTTGGAGCTTCGGGGTCTGCATTTATAACTGTAGCTGGAGTCTTCTTTGGTGAAAGGAATCGAGAAATGAGGTCTTTACCAAGTTCAGAATTATTGAGATTCTCAAGCATTGAAGCTACAGCTGTGCCTCCCTTACCAGAGAACACATCGAGAAGTGATGTCATTCCTGAATCTACTGAGCCATTGTTTGCAAGAATCTTGAGGTCTGCTGACTTAAGTGCTTCTGCTTTAGCAGTTCCAACAACTTGTCCAGCCTTGATAGCCTCGATGTTCTGAAGGTATTCCATGTATTCAGGAGTGCTTGCAATTTTGTCTGCAAGTTCGATTGCACCAGCTACGAGGGCAACTTGCATGAGTTTTTCAGCTTCAGCCTTTGATGTACCTTCAGCCTTGATACCTTCTGCATTCTTTGTCATTTCCACGAGCTTACCTTCTGCATTCTTTGTTTGAGTAATAAGGTTAGCTTCAGCGAGTTTTTCTTGTTCAAGCTTGAGAGCCTCAGCAGCAATAACCTTCATCTCTTTTTCTCTTTCTGCATCAATGATTGCTTGAGCCTTGTCGATTTCTGCTTGGTTTACTTGCTGTACTTTGATTACTTCCATTTCTTTTTCACGCGTGATTTTAGTTTGTGTTGCGACTTCTTGTGCAGATATCTCATTTGCTACACCAACCATTTTTTCTTTTTCAGCTTTCTTCTCACCAACTTCTCGTTGTGCATTTTCCATTTTCATGTCAGCTTCTTTACGAGCTTCAATTTCTGCAATCTCTGCAAGCTTTTTGTTTTCTGCAATTTCTACACGAGAATCTTTTTCGATGAGTGATGATTTCTTATCTTTAATCATCTGGATAACTTTTGAGTTTTGTGAGTCTTGGATATCCATAATTTCTGCTGAGCGTACATTTTCTACTCCCCAATTTACAAGCTGTGGCTGTACTTCTTTATTGAACATCTCACTAATTGCTGAGCGTGCTTCCATAATTTCGGTAATGGTTTTACCTGCGAGGACTGTACGAATTGCACCATTGATAATCTGTTCAAGTTGTGCTTTGAGATGTTCAAAAGATTCGATTTTCTCAGCTGCTTCTATTGGATTTGCAATTCGGAAAAACCCGACTACGTCTACACGGAATGGTACTTTATCTTTATCAAATGCTTCGTAGCCATTGAGTGTTATATCAAAGTTTGATACAGGTAGAATGATACGTGAGATACCGATTACTGGTATCCATGAGGGGAAGTTGTAATATACATTTCCTGCTGCTTGTCCACGTCCGTATGAGATTGAAGTGGTCTTCTTCTGGATGATGTGTACTTCGTTTGTAGAAACTACTACACGGAATGCAGATGCAACCATGAGTGTAAGTACTGCAATTCCAGCTAAGACACCTAATGCGATAATGAAAATCATAATATATGAATTATATGTGAGTAAAAGACTGGGACATTTCTAGGTAGTCTCATGGATTTCAGATTCTTCGTCCATACCAACTACCTCAGTCAACGGCTACCGCTCAGCATTTGCAGTGACGGAAGTCATGACCGTTTGTGGAGCGGATTTTATCTCCACATTTGTTGCACATAATTTTATTGGACCAGCAATCTCAGATTCAGAGTAGGTCTCTAAATCATTTTGAAGATTGTTGACTACAAAGATATTGGTAGTCTTTTGTTTCTATCCATTTCTTATAGTGCTTGGAACACAATGTGTACTGTTTATCCTCAACAGGCTGACCACAGTGTTCACAGTATCATGGAGCTATGGAATTAGATACCAGTAGCTTCAGTATTGCTTGTCGATTGTTCATTTGGTGGAGTGTAAGGTTCAGAATACATTGATACGATTTCATACCCTCCTCCTACTTCAAGTTGAAGGTCACTAAGTGCTTTTTCAACTGATGTGTTTTCGTAGATATGAATACGAGCATCTCCGTTGTATGTGTCAGTGAGAGTTGAGTTGCTTGCTTCTACGATTTTGATTGAGAATACGTATGTTCGGATAATTGCGTTGGACATGATTAGTAACGATTAGAAGAATTAAAAATTGATGCGAGGATTGCGATGAAGATTATTCATCCTGATATTCAGAGAAACCATTTAAAGAACAACCCCCAGTCTACTGGCTCTGTTGGTTGTTTTACAGGAGCTTTAGTATACTCTCCACTTACTGTAATTCTTTCTGACCCTGACATATAGTATGGAGCTGCTTGTACTTGATTTCAGTTCTCATCTGTTATCATGTCATATACAGCCATTCCTGCGAAGGTCCCTACGGCAGTAGATAGTATTCCATTCCCACCATTAGAACTTCTATCAACATACGTTGTGTTATATACACGTGTTGTAGTTGTTGTTGTTGTGGATGGTTTTGTTGTGGTTGACGTTGTTGACGTTGAGCGTGGTGTGCTTGTTGTTGTCCCTCCGTATGATGGGTTTGACGTTGTAGGTTTTGTTCCTGTTGTACTGTATGACTTTGTTGACGTTGATGTCGGTGTTGTCACAGTTGGCGTTGAACGGGAACTTGTTGAGTATGATGAGCTTCGTGATGAAGAATATGATGAAGATGAGCTTCTTGATGATGAAGATGAGCTTCTTGATGAACTTCCACGAGCATCAACGATTGTTGCTGTACTAAGGAGTACAATGAAAAAGAGTGCGAGTATTGCTTTTAGTCTCATAGAGATAAAGGTAATTGAAATATTAGCGGGACTTCTTATGTGGCTGTGCTGGTACTGTTACTGCTGGGCAAGATGTTTTATGATGAGTGAGGTAAGAATTGACTCCGTTTGTACGGATATCGTAGTTATCCCAACCATTACATTGTGGGCATGTGATGACAAGTTTCTTTGACATGTTATTTGAAGAAGTTAGTGAGGTAAGCTTTTGATTTTTGAACCAGATTTCAATACTTAGCGTAGTGTTCTGTGTTGAGTTGTTTGATACGTTCTGATTCTTCCAGAATTCTTTTCTGGGCTTGCATAGCTTCTTGTTGAACGTACATTGCATGCAAGACTTCTTCGGGTATTATAGGAAGAGATAGTAGAAAGCGAAGGAAAACGTATGGACGAAGGTCAACGATTGGTTCTGGTTTATATTCTACTGGTATTGGATTCGCATCATAGTCGGCGATAAGCTGTGCTATTTTTTTGTACAACTCGTTTCATTCTTTTTGGTCTAAATTCATATCATATGCTATGGAAAATGATTCATCTCTGATAGTTTTAGTAATTATAATTGCTATCATCGGTAATGCTTTCTGTTCCATTAAACTTTTCTTAATAGATATGAACTTTTCTTTTCATTCTCTATCCCAAGATGTTTCAATCCAAAAGTAGTACGAAATACTTTCGCTTGCGTATCATGTTTTACCAACTATTCTTACTTCAGTGAGCTTGTTTGGTTCTGCATGTTCTTCCTTCAATTCTCCTATGTCTAACTCTACTATCTTTTCTTCAAATGGGTCCCAACGTTTTACTTTCATATGATTCAAGCTGCTCTGCCACAGGTAGCTATAATGGCATCTCTAGCATAGTGGCTAAGCTGTTTATCTGTAGAGAATGCGTTTTGTATGAGGTCTCTTTCGAGATTAACTGTAATCATTGGTAGATGGATTAAATGCTAATTCTGAACAGCAACTGGGACAGAATGGGTACTCCTGCTCAAATCAATCGTTACCTATTTCCTGCTGTCATTTGTATCCACATTCTTTACAGTTTACTTTGATTTCGGTGGACATTAGATAAGAACGTTATTGTTTTGTGCTGAGCCTTCTCTTACATCGTGGATGTAGTCATGTATTGCTATTGCAGCAAGATAGAGACCGAGTCATCCGTAGATAAAGAACCAGATTAAATCTGGAAGCTGATGTCCTATGATTATGAAAAGTTTTTCAGCAGCAAAACTGAAATTAAGAATACATGCTATGATGAGCACATGAAGGTTACGCTTTTGGTCTTGAGTGAGCTTTGACATAAGTCTTATTGGTAAAGGCTAAATCATCTACGATTGAGATAGAACTCAAGGTTCTTCTCGAATGTTTTATAGGGTCATTGGAGTGGTAAGCACTTTCGATAATCCTCATACTCGATATAGAAATCAAATACGTTGCCATATGATTCGCTTTCATTGTATGCTTTTTCGAACGTGATTGATGGGATTGAGAGTCAACCGAGAGCTATGAATTCAAAGGCGGTCATTGCTTGATTATATACACCCATGTAGGCTGCTAAGCCCCAAGGTTGTTCAACGAGAACTACGTCATGTTCCCAGAGCTTATTCCCTTCGTTGGAGTGTATTAAGGCAAGTTGCAACTGACTGCTTTGCGGGTACTGTGTGATGCTTATTTCATACTCCGTCCCTTTCGGACGTTGGTTGTACGCATTTTTCGTTATCATTGGCGGTTGATTGGGTTAGTTTCTTTCAGAAGATTTTCTCCCATGTCTTTGAATTTCAGGGGAAGTATGTCATATAAATTTAGTTAATCGTGTTCGTAATGGTCATCATCGGTACTTCAATCGGAATTGAGTGTAACGATAACATGGTCTCCAAAAGTTGATTCCATGAAATCATCAGTGAATGAACCTAGGAATTGAGAGATTGCTACTCGAATTTGTTTAGCACGTTCATACGTGATTCCAAGTTGCTCAAGGGTGACTTGATTTCCTGAATTTTCATCTTCTATTGTGAGATTATCAATCTGCTTTTGAATTTCAATAACTGTTCTTGGTATTGATTTTCTTGTCACTGGGTCCCACCCTTTCGATTCTGATACGTAGATTTCTTCTAGGTTTACTCGCATGCCGTTTTGGAATGTAACTGAGCGACTGTCTGTATTCACTCAGAATGTACAAGTGTAACCATCATTGAAGTATGGTGTGTACTGTGTCCATTGGAATGCTGTAATCTCTGGAAGAGATGCGAATAGGGCTTCAGATTGTATTCCGAACTCCTTTCGTGATTCTTCCATTAGCTCTGCCTGCAACTTACTGATTTGTTCTGTGAGTTGTCGTTGTCGTTCGTTCATTGACATGTTTGGTTGTTGTTAGGTAATATGAATTGTTGTTTCCCTTTTCGTTTCATGTAGCCACAGGATTGTGGAACATCTGGTCCTTCTCAGTTGTTAAGCCATGACGGGAACATCATGAGGTTGAGATAATCTTGTACGTTTGGTATAAATTTCATCTTGAAATCTTCTAGTATGTGTTGTTCAGCTATTTCTCTTACTGAAACTTCATTTCATCTCGAATTGACTATTGTATGTCCAAAGACTTTTTCTACTATGAACACAAACCAATTATTATGAGTGAGTGCTCTATGTCTATTATCTCCGAAGGCTACCTTTGAACAATCTATAAAGTCGTGGATTGCCATGTAATCTTCTTCTATTCATCAAAACTTTTTAACTGATGACCTACAGTGAATGTGTGGTTTCATTTGAATTAGTCTTAAGAAATACCTTTATGGTTCTATTGTTGTCCTGGAATTGCACTTCAACGTGTGAGCATCAATAGTTTGTATATGCTCGTCCTGACTGGTCTATGACTTCAACACGAGTAACTTGTGATGAATCAATTTTCTGTTCTGTCTCTGGTTCTTTGAGAAAATTTCGTAGCGTATTATAGACTGCGAGATTCTTGAACCATACGATTTCTGAGTCTGCATCTTCTTCTTCAAGTGAAGATTGAATGTCTTTTATGAAGGATGCTCTAGTTTCTGGAGTATCTTGGAATTGTTCTCTCCATAATTTCCATCAACGGACGTTCTCAACGTTACGGTGGAGCCAATTCTCAAGAAAGTACATACGTTTTCGAATGGTTTCAGTCATAGGCGAAAAGTTAAAGGATAGTAAAGGCGTCTAATAAAAATAATGTAGAGGAAAGGTCAACACGATATTACCAAAAAATGTTGTATTGA